>JGI20130J15133_1000706_pt1 | contig 30416 bp, 30 predicted proteins | sample WasSprMetagenome_FD_15133 | JGI IMG/M metagenome (IMG submission 15133) | reverse complement strand
ACTTCTAGATATGGTATCAGAAGTACTTTAGGTTCATATTATACTGAGATTTATACATAAATACTTGTTCGGAATAAAATCAATTTATTGACATTATCATACGACCTCACATTCGACTATGATCCTATTGAGAATCCTGATTGGGGCTTTGCTAGAACGAACCGTTTTATTTTGCGTAACAAAATAGCAGAGTTTGGTCTATCAGCTTATTCAGTTCTTATCGATCTATCCTTTAAATCTGAACATTTACATTTAACAGCGCCTAATAGAGACTATCCATATGAAGGATTATTGGCTTTAACAAGGGGAGAGAATTGGAAGTTTCTTGATTGTTTTGCTTTTGGTATTATCAAGGAAGAAAATGCAATGAATCTTTATCCTAAAAAGGTATCTGCATCTACATGGCTTCTTAACTATACATATGATATAAAGGATAAAGATGAGCATCAGGGCTTGTTAAAGACTTCATATTGGCTTGGCGAAGATGAGCATGCATGCCTTAACTTAGAAATTGAAATCGATTCCTTTAAAAAAGGTTTTGAATTAATATTAGCACCTTTTGTTGATATCCGCCATATTTGCTCAGATAGTGAACCAGAAAAACATGCAATAAAAGTCATAAAGAATAAAAATCACCCAATGGTTTGTGTTGAAAAGGATGAACGTTTACTCACCATATTCACTTCTAATGAGAATACTCAGGTTGAGAATGGCAAGGCTTACCTAAATTGGTTTTATAAGCTTGGAGACGGCTTTAGGACTCAGGCTCCTGAAGGTATAATCTTTTGTGGTCAGAGTAGAGGACTTCTTGTTCCAGCCTTATTTCGTGTTAAATTTCCTAAAGATATTATGAAAATTAAATTTCATGCTCTACCTATGATGAGAGAAGATCCTTTAAGAATGGATTCTATACAAGAATTTAATGATAAGATAGAGCTTGAATCTAAAAAGTTATCATTCTTAAGGACCATAATCAGAAATGGGGAGGACAATCAAGTTTACAACTCTATTCTTGCAAGGATAGATGCTTTTACAAGATTTGGTATGAAGATCGTTCTTTCTAAGAGGAGAGAATTGAGAGTGCTAGAGGCTGGGGGATGGTGGTTCAGGTCTCCTTGGATGCGTGACATTTACACCAATTTACTACAAAATCTTGAACTGCTAAAAATCTTGGATAAGAGGCTAGAGATAGTAAGAGACTGTATCTCTTTAGGAATAGAATTTTTTGATGACAAAACTGGAAGAGTTCATAATTACCTCCCTATGTTGGCTTCTGATTACGAATTTAAGAATGGTCGTCTATTACCGTTGGAAAAATACTACTTTGCTGCAGACCCTACATTACTATTCTTTATCTTATCATGGGAATACATAAAATTGACAAAAGAAAAAGATTTGCTTAATATAGTACTAAGATTGATTGTAAGAGCCTTTCAAACATACAAAAAGGCTTCTCTTGATGCTGTAAACGGACCCCCAGTCATTTCAGATTTAGGATTGATTACATGTGTACCATGGCATTCTTGGACAGACTCAAAAAGATTGATAGTGCATAGAGGTTTAAAGTTTAATAATTTACCAAATAGAGTACCAAAGGAGTGGCAAATCGAGGAAATTGAAAAATTTAACGATCCAGAAAAAGTTGAAAGAGAATTCAATATGCCAAGGTTTTATCTACCTGAAATAAACGCTCTTTGGATAAAGGCATTGGAAGCAGCTATCAAAATGGCCAATATGGAGAAAGGTATCATGAATCCTGAATTTCTTGAATTCATCAAGAATACTTTATCGATGGCAAAATCAAATTACTTACGAATATTTTGGAACAGTAAAAAGAGATACTTTTATGATATCTTGTCTTATGATCTATCAAAAAAAGACGAGAGTTTGGGCTCGCCTTCTGTAGTTGCAGTGGCTATTCTTCAAGACTTTATGCCTAAAGAGAAGATGGAAGCTATGTGGGAAATGATACAGAAAAAATTGTTGGTATATAGAAGGATAAAGTGGCTCAAGAATTATTACGATGAATTGTATCCCTTTGGAGTAATAGTTAAAGAAAGTGAAGATAAAATATATTTTAACGATGAACAGTATCACGGGGCTGTTGTATGGCCTAGAGACACACCATACTTGATCAAGCTTTTAGAAAGGATTGGAAGATACGATGTGATAAAAGGACTTTTGATAAGCAACTTAGATCATCAGATGGGTGAAGGTACTATATTCTATAATCATGAACTATTTAGCCTTCCTCTTGGTAAAAATCCTAGCCCTGTCAACGAGTTTAAAGAAAATCCAGTACCTGTCAAGAACCCTATTCAATTTTGGTCACAATGGGTCGATCCTTATCTAAAGTATGAAATTTGATTATTTATATGGCTAGATTTATCAAAACAGAATAATTGTTTAAAAAAGATAGGATATTGCTAAGATAAAAGTATGTGGCTTAAAATGAGACAAAAATATTAAGGTTTATTATGTAAATAATTCAAAAGCAGAATTCTTATTCATCACTCATCAAAACTTGTATAGATTTCTTTACACTTTCAGCACTTTTGAAGAAGAGATCCTTCTCATCATTATCAATTTCTAACTCTATTACTTTCTCAACACCATTCTTTCCTATGATTACTGGCACACCTATGCAAATATCATTAAGCCCGTACTCACCATTTAAGTAAAATGAAGCAAGATGGACTTTTTTCTTATCCTTGATCATGGATTCAACAATAGATGATGTTGAAGCCGCCACTCCAAATGTTGTTGCACCTTTAAGAGATATTATATCGGCTCCTGACTTTTTTGTTTTCTCAATCAAACTAAATATCTGGGATTCATCCAATAATTTTTTAATAGGTACTCCATTAACCTTTGATTGACTTTTCAATATTGTCATAGAATCTCCATGCTCCCCTATAACAAATGCGCTAATTGAAGAATTAGAAACTTTTAGAATAGATGATAAATGATATTTTAGCCTAGCAGCATCTAGCTCACTACCAACTCCAAATACTCTGCTACGATCAAAACCCGTTGTCTTAAGAGCAAGATAAGTCATTAGATCCAATGGATTTGTCACTACAATAACCTTCGATTTTGGTGCATACTCTAAAATCTTCTCTGATACTTGTTTTATAATCGCCTTATTTTTTTTAAGAAGATCGAGTCTACTCATATCAGCAGTTCTTGGAAAGCCAGCAGATACTATGACTATATCAGAGCCTTCTAAATCCCTATAATCGTTAGAGCCTTTGATCTTGACATCTATGTTAAGCTGAGAAGCCATATGACCAAGATCTAAAGCATTTCCTTGAGGTAATCCCTGAATTATGTCAATTAGAGTTAAATCGTCCAATCCCTTAAGCACTATATGCTCGGCTATATTGCTTCCAACCTTGCCAAGACCTACTATGGTTATCAAACTTTCACCAAGTTTGACCTTCACATAGACTAATATTTGAATAATGCTGTGGATTTTAGCAATTAACTATTACTGAACTATCAAAAATAATGTATTAATCAGTTAAGTCGCCACCCTATGAGAGCGGGGGATTAAGCTCTCACCACCTTTTTTATTGATTGATTTTCGTTAACCATCTTTTAAGCGGGTCTTCATGCCTAACATGATAAGAGTAGCGAATGACGATAAAAGGTTCTTTAGCCTTCATTTATGTATTCTCCCCTCGTATTGTTAAGTTTGGGCTTAAGCATACCTTCTCAATAGGATTAGGATTGGCTTAGATTGAGCTTTTTGGCAAAAAGCCTTATTGTGATTTTGAAGTTTGGAGGAAAGAGGGTCTTCGCATCTACTAAAGATACCAATGCTGAGAAGTATAAACCATAGCTAACTTTAATATCTCGAGCCTTGATTCTACGCAACCTTTTTTAGTGGATAAAACTTTTTTACACTTGACATGCCCTCTTGGGAAATTCATAACAGGGTAGCTGGACTGTTTTGTTTTGACAAGGCTTCCTCTGAAATTGTTAACAGGCTCATAGACGATACTTGTTATGTTCATGACTTAGGCAGAAAAGTTCCAAAGATAAGTTTAAAGATGGAGTTTTTTGACCCTGAGATTTATATTAAGGCATGTAACGCCCTTACCCGAAGGCTACAGGAACTGAGCAAATATCCTGATCTTTTTTACCTTCACCATGCTATGGATCTATTGTCACTAAGGATGGCTTCAGCCATCTTAATAGGAGTTGATGTAAAAGATAGGAAGGACTGCGTGATAGAGGGTATAAAACTCGATCTAAATTATATTCATTATAAAATTTCAAGGGCGGTTAGAAACGTCTCATCAATAACGATTCCAGCATATAGAAGAGAGGAGCTTGTAGGGAAACTACGAAGCAACTACGAAAAAATCGTGGATATGAAGGAGCTTATGGATTGGGTAAAGCAGGAGATCGTTGACCGAAGAGTCAATGAAGATAATGAGGAGTTAGGCTACATCATTAAGGTTTTATACGAAAAACTTCAGAAAGCAAAGGAAAGATGGTTTTCAGAGTGGTCTTCAACCACTCCGGCCCCACTTTCATCTCTACCTTCCCATGCAAAAGTAGTGGCTAGTGAGAAAGCCCGCTATTTCTTAGGAAGGCTCTTTCAAGGTGTTAACAAGATAGCGGCTTGTAGGAGCAGGCTTTTTGATTACGCGTTCATGTATGGACCTTACTCACTTGAGCATATCTGCAATGAACTGCTCAGCTCAAATAGGGGGTTAGGTAAGGAAATCGAGTACGCTATTGCAAATGAATATGAGCTAGACCATATTAAAGAAATAGTATCTCAAAATCAGATAATTTCGAAATTGAGTGAAATGCCTTCTACCGTTATAGATTTATACATAAAAATTCTACTCGATGCAGTAAAAATTATAGAGGTATGTTGGGGGGATTGGCATTCTTCACAGCTGACTAAACTATAATTCTTCATCTCTTAATTTCTCTTGCACGGTCAAAGGACAAAATGGCAGATTATAACAAAATAATAATCCGTGAGATGGTAGATATATCGCAAATCATGGCATGTCAAAATGTCACCTTCTCCTGGATTAATTTCTTGTTAGTAGAGCTTTTCTTTATTCACTCACACTAGCGTCTACAATCTTGAAATTGCCATTGACTTTTCTAATATTGGCTACTCTTACATCCGACAGTCCGTACTTTTTAGCTACGATTTTCAGTTGCTGAAGTTTATCATCTGGAACCTTTGCCTTTTTGCCATATTTCTGTAGAAGGCAATACTTTGTGGACCAATAAATCTTGGCAAAGTATCTGTTTCTAATACTAGGGGGAAGCCTTGTATATGTTTCAAAATCCTTTTTTATGTTCTTCTCCATGCTGAATTTGAGTACCAATTCTCGACTCCTTGTAGATATATGGTGAACAGTCTTAAAGGCTCCTTTACCTTCATAGCGGGCGTTAGGAAACAAGAGGCAAACGATATTCTTCACTACCTTATGAGGAAAGTTAACTCGCTTTTTGGCTTTAATATAAAAGTCTATGAATTTATCCAACAACTTAGCTCGCTGATATATTTTTTTGTGGCGAATCAAAAATCTCAAATCAGAAATGAGGAAAGTCCCTAATAAATTTAATCCAACCTGATGCACATCCATAATGCAAGAAGATGTCAATGGGTCGGTATAGCAACAATGTTCATCAAATTCTTTAAAAGCCTGAGTGATGACTATTTGATAGGGAAACAATTGACGGAATATGCTAAGATTTTTGATACAGCATGTGGGGCTTTACAGAAAAACTACAAGCTTACTAAATGAATACTTTCCTCAAGCCGAAGCGAGTTGCTAGAGACATCTTTCTTGTATCTGCTTTATCATCCTAATAAGTTTATGTACGCTTTTTGTCTTAATTTATTACTTATTGGGATCCTCTCTTATGTCTAGATAACTCAACATCTTTACGCTCATGACGACCTGTGGCAATCTCATCAAATAACCTCAGAAAATCATCTTTCATCTCATCCCTGATAAGAAGAAAGCTGAATTATTAAGAGGGTCCGTCCCTGAATTAACAAAGCGTTCGGAAGCTAGAGTGGTAAAATTTCTTAAAGAAAAAGGTTTCAAGATAATCTACTTGCATAAAGGTAAAAAGTCGACGAAACCCTATGATGTCATAGCAGAGAAGAACGGTAAGACATATTTTCTGGATGTGAAAGCCAGCTCTCAAGTTAAGAATCTTCTGAAGAACTTCAAGAATCCGAGGGCTGATGTGGTAGGATTTGCGATAGTGGTGGAAACAGGAGAAGTTTACCTAGCTACCTATGAGAAAGCTAAGGCTTGAAAAATTTCATCTCCGACAAAAATTCTTAATTTTGGTTAGGATCATCACTAACGCAAAAAGTAGAATGCTTATTAGGCTTGGCTTTCATTATGAAATTGGTTCGTAGAATGCCTTGAGCACCATAGTTTCCCTTGATAAATATATTGAAGATGCTAAGAGAGCTAATACGCACCCAGCAAAGCTCTTAACCTTATCAAATATGCTTAGAGAGGTATTTGGAGTTGAGCTTCAGGACTTAATCCCAGGAATTGAGAAAAAGCTAGGCAGTAAGGTTCTTGGTGTTAGAGGTAGTGCTGATTTGATGTTCTCGAATGTAGTATTTGAAATAAAGGTCGATCTGGATAAAGAAGAAGATGATGCTAAACAGCAATTAAAGAAGTACTTTCAAGCATTGTATGAGAAGTATCCAGAGATGAAGTTTGTAGGAATTGCGACTGATTGTATAGCCTTTAAGTCTTACCTACCAGTTATAAGAAATGAGTTAGTTGAAGATATACATGATATTAGCTTAATAGACCTCTCTAAGGCTTCAGTTACAGAAGCAATATTATGGTTAGACTCATTCATCTTTTCAAAACCAAAGATAAGGGCTACAGCTGAAGACTTGAAATGGAGGTTCGGTCCTTATAGTCCAACATACTCACTTGCTATTGATGTTCTTAAATCACTTTGGAGTGAAGTTGAAGAAGAAAAAGATGTGAAGCTTAAGCTAAACTTATGGGCTAAAAATATGGAGATAGTCTATGGTAGTAAGCCAGAGTTAGAATCTTTCATAGCCCATACCTATCTTGTCACACTCGTTAAGCTAATTGTCTATCTCAGGCTCAGCGGAGACAATACTGCAAAAGAGGAAAAGATAAAAAGTGCATTATCAGGCGAATACTTCTCATCTTACGGCATAGCCAATCTTATTGAAGAAGATTTCTTCGCATGGGTGCTCAATCCTAAGATAATCGAAGGAACATTAAACTTGACTTGTGGGTTAGTTAAAGAGCTACTCAGATATGATTTTTCTCATATAGATGAAGACTTCTTTAAGGAGATATACCAAGAGATCGTTGAGAGGGGAGAGAGGCATAGAATAGGAGAGTATTACACGCCTGAATGGTTGGCAGAGCTTACTCTTAAAGAAGCTATAGAATTATGGAGCAAAAAGAATGAAGGTCTTCCTATAATTCTTGATGCATATTGTGGTTCTGGGACATTCCTTTGTAACGCAGTACATTGGATGAAGAATGAGCTAATAAATCAAGGTGAAACTTTAGAAAAAGCCCTTGATGTTATTTTCGACGGCGTAGTAGGTGTGGACATCAATCCGTTAGCAGTCATAATAGCTCGAGCTAACTATCTAATAGCTTTGGGAGACTTGCTAAAAGGAGGCAAGACTGTTATAATTCCTATCTATGTTTCAGATTCGATAAAGATCCCAGAGGTGAAAACACTTTGGGAATATCATTCTAACGAGAATGTAGAGATCTATGATATAGAAGTGAATGATATACACATCCAGATACCAGCAAGAGTAGCTAAGCATAGGACCACTTTAGGAATAACGCTTAATGGCTTCAAAGAGGCAGTAGAAGCCTACAGGGCAAGGAAGAATAGGGATGAGGCGTATGAGATCTTTAAACGGGCATCTGAGACCTTGCTTAGTCAAGGGGAGCTAGGAATCCTTAAGATCACACTTGATAACATTCTAAGCCTCATAGATAAGAAGCAGGATGCTATTTGGATATTCTTAATTAATAATATGTATGCACCAGCTGCTCTAATGGAATCAAAGTTCGACATACTAGTAAGCAACCCTCCTTGGATAGCTATGAGATATATTGAGAATAAAAGTTACCAGGACTTCTTTAAAAAACAGGTTCTAGGCTATGAGTTGTTAAAGAGTGATCAAGTAGAGCTATTTACCCATATGGAGGCTGCTACTTTATGTTATTGTAGATCTGCTCACCTCTACCTTAAGGATGAAGGTATTATAGCATTTGTGTTACCTCGAAGTGTATTAACAGGTGCCTTACATCATACCGAGTTTAAGGCATTGAAGAACCCGCCTATGAAATTGTTAAGGATATTTGACTTGGAGGATGTTTCCCCATTATTTAATGTGCCTTCATGTGTCCTCATTGCCCTTAAAGGAGGTAAGACTTCTTATCCTGTACCAGCTAAAAGATTTTCGGGCAGATTACCAGAAAAGAACCTTAAACTTAATGAGGCTATTAAATATCTGAGACCTGAAGATTACATGTATGAGCCTCCAATAATCCGATTTCAACGAAGTTGGTATTATGATAAAATAAGAGAGGGTGCTACTTTGGTGCCAAGGTGCATGTGGTTTGTAGACTTTGCTGTTCATGAAATGCTCGGAATTAATATCTCAACACCGCTAGTCAGAACTTCAGATGAAGCGGTAGAAGAAGCCAAGGTTCCTTGGAAAGATATTAGCCTAGAAGGGAATGTAGAGGCTGAGTTCATTTATGCAACTTTATTGGGTAAGGACATAGTACCCTTTGGTTATGTCAAGCTAAGACCAGTTATTCTACCTATAGAGCCAACTGGAACTGGTTATAGATTACTTGATGTCGATGGGTTAAGAAGAAGGGGCTTTACTCATATGGCTAAATGGCTTGAAAAAGCTCAAAAGTTCTGGGAGAAAAACGCTACTGAAAGGTCTCTGAAAGATTATCCAAGGATTATATCCTGGTTAGACTATATGGGCAAATTAAGTTCCCAAAATCCTAGCAAGAGGTATATTGTACTCTATAATGCAAGTGGAACTAACATAGCTTCTTGTGTTGTTGATAAGCAATCCCTACCTGATTTTAAGGTCTTAAAAGCCAAGGTTAAGCCGAGAGGTTTCATTGTTTATAGTAAATCTTTCTTTTATGAGACTAATGATATGGATGAAGCTTATTATATTTGTGCAGTACTCAATTCAAATGTCATTAACGATGCAATAAAACCTTTTCAGCCCCGTGGTCTTTGGGGTGAAAGGGAGATTCAAAGGAGGCCGTTCATGTTTCCGATACGAAGGTTTGACAGGAATAGTAAGCTCCATGTTAGTTTGGCTGAGCTAGGAAAAGCGTGTCATGCTAAAGTTTTTTCGATAGAGCTCATAGAAAGGAGTGCAGCTGGTTTAAGGAAAAAAGCTAAGGAGGCAGTTAAAAACGAGCTTAAAGAAATAGATAAGCTCGTTTTAAGATTATTAGGACTTTAGTGATTGGTATGAGTATTGAGCCTATTAACCCTGATAAACTAAAAGAAAGGATGCTTCTTCTAAAAAGGTTTCTCCCACATTTAGAGTGGACATGGCCTAACGAAGTTAAGTCTGAAGTTAACAAGCAAATCTTTGGAGGTAGGTTGTCATTAGATCAACCAATAAAAATAGAAGACTTAGCTATTATGATCACAGATGGACAATTAGAAGCCATGATTCACTTATCTCCTTACAAAGATTTCTACTCTTTTAGAGGTAAATATTACACAGTTAGAAAAGGAGGAATATTTGAGCATAGGGGCTCATGGGAGGAAGTCAAGATAACTGTAAGGCAAGTATTAAAGACACACGGCAAGAAAGGTTATGCTCTTCTTAAGGCATTAACAGAAGTTACAGAAGCCCATTTTGAAGCAATATCAGTTAGGGCTAGTGAGATATATGGAGAAAGGTTCTATCCATCTCATTTGATAGCTGAGCTTAGGGATAAGTATGATTTAGCATGGGAAGTAGGTTCAAGACAGTATCCTAGATGGTCAATGCCAGAAGAAGTCAAGCCAGCTGTAATCGAAGTATTATCTGAATTCGAGGCAAAACCAATTCCTACACTTAGCACACAACAAGCACAAAAAGAGTTTCTTGAAGTAATAAAGATGGAAGAAGAGTTCAGAACATATCTTAGAAACTTGCTTAAGGATAGGCTAGAAGAAACTATAAAGTTCGGAAGAGATTTTTCGTCATCAAAGCTAATAGATTATCTTCAAAATCTATATGGTCCCGTAGTCTTCTACGACCATCTTCTCAGCATTACACAGCAATACTCAACTTGTGATGCAGAAGTTTATAGTGAAAGTGGGTATAAGGCATTGAATGCTGGCTTCAACTTAGCATTATTTGGTGAACCTGGAACGGGAAAGACATTTGCTACAAAAGACATGATACTAGGTAATGAAAGTTTAGGCGTACCTCCTCACGGTCTTCCTGGAATAAATAGGTATTGTGGTGGAATGACACCAGCTATGTTCATAGCTATAGGTGAGGCTTATAGTGGAAGAAGATTCAACTTCATAGTAACAGAGTTTAACGACTGGTTCAAGTACAAAGGTATGGTCGAGCCTCTTAAATTGGCAATGGAGAAAAGTATCGTCAGATACGAGACCAAAACTTATACAGTTGGTCCATACAAGTTCAATTCATTCTTTAGCGTTAACTATAACACTGAGGTTTATGAGCGTGGTTATGATGTAACAGTAAGTGATCCTAATTTTAATGCTATTGAGGATAGAATGCTTTGTAGGCTTCATAGGTTAACTAAAGAGAAGTATCAAGAGCTTGCCAAAAGTCAAAGGGCCTTGATGCTTGGAACATTAAGACCTAAGATGGAAAATATGGCACCAAAGATAAGAGACCATCTAACATTAGTATATGCTATACAGACAAGGGATCCATTGGTTGCTGGGACTTTTTATGATAAGAAAATAGCCATAACGAATGAAATATTAAAGATGCTAGAGGAAGCCACTAATTTAGTCTTAGAGCATTTAGGAGATGTGAAAGTGGTGCCCTTTTCTATGAGGCTTGAGAGAAGAGCATTGCAACTTGCATCAGCCATGTCATTAATGAACTATTTTAGCTCAAAATCAGACATTATCACTATAGATAATGTGGCCAATAGGATGGCTGTGCAATTCTTCGTTGAAGAGGCTTGGGTAAGATCGAATGAAGCATTCCCGTTATTTGAGGTGCTAAAGAAGCTGGCTTTAAAGTAAGATTTATCTGAAATGTATCGTCTAAATGGTCAAGAAACTTTATGCCTTATAAAAAGTGGATACGGGAAGCTTGGCAAAAACTTGAACAAGATTTTCTTTCTGGAGATTTTAAGCCAGAAAATGAATTCGATATACAAGCCCACCTTTACCACTGTATGTTGGAGACTAAGCCCGAACGATATAAAAAAGATAAGAATATCATATTGACCACTGAATACAGTCGTCTTGGAATAGACCGGAGAAAAGTGGACCTAGCAATTTTGCGTAAAAGAGAACGGAACAAAGAAGACATGCCGCGATTACTTATCGAGATAAAGGAGACAAAAACAGACAATTTAAACTCAAAACAAGTTACAAAAAGAATTAGAAAAGACATCGATAAACTAAAGGATGTTATAAGCAACATATGTGGCCATAAACAAAAACCAGTTATAGTTATAACATTCTTCTATCGAGGAGCAAAAGAAGGAATTCATAGGAAAATTAAAAAAGAATTAAAGGAAGTTGCTAAGCGTTTTAAAGAAGAATCTATTATTTTCCTTTATGGTCCTAAGAAGACATGATTCTTAAGATGTATGTGGGAACAGATTATGGGAAGAATTGAACCTCTCCATTTAGAATATTAAGAGGAATAATAACCAAAGAGCATTATGAAGACTTATGATGAGGAGTCTCATATATAGGAAGTTTGTCCAATATACAGAACTTGATGGCATTGTATAACGTTTACCTATTATTACAGAACTAAATATAGAGGTGATAACAGTTGGGTTTTTGGAGGGCAAATACTTTTGCTCCAAATAGACATCTTAAAAAAGGAGTTAAGAAAGCGATCAAAGATAGATGAATAAAAGTGAGGTAGCCTATTCCTTTTCAAGAATCATCCTTCCTCGCTTTGGGTCTCTCAGGAAATCAGTTAAACGCCATCCTAAAGCTGGCTAGGAAGCTAGCTAACGAGAATAGGCGATAGCACAAAAATTAATTCAAGAGAAATATTGAGTTAAAATTTATTATCCCGTCTATTAACAACTTTCTTTAATTCTGCAGTAATCAGATTTCTAACTTTTATAAAGCCCTTCTTTAAATTTCGGATAATAGGTTGATTAAGATTTGTCATCAGAGATAAAAATCATAGGAATAGAAGGAATTCCTGAAGTCAAACCAGGAGATAATTTAGCCAATTTGATCATAGATTCAACTCAAAAGAACGGCATAAAAATAATGGACAGGGACATAATAGTCGTAACTCACAAAATAGTCTCTAAAGCCGAAGGGAGGCTTATAGATCTAAAAAAAATAATACCCTCAAATTTTGCCTTAAAGATTAGTAAAAGAAGAAAAAAGGATCCTAGGATGGTAGAAGTTATTCTTCGTGAGGCAAAGAGGATAGTCAGGATGGAGAGGGGAGTAATAATAGCCGAAACCAGACATGGATTTATATGCGCCAATGCTGGCGTAGATAAATCTAACGTGAAAGGAGAGGATGTTGTTTCTTTATTACCAATAAATCCTGATAAATCTGCCAAACTCATTAAAGATGAAATAAAAAGAAGATTAAACGTTGATGTAGCTGTGATAATATCAGATACCTTTGGTAGACCTTGGAGGGAGGGGCAGACAAACATAGCTATAGGAGTTTCTGGTTTAGAACCAATTTTGGATTACAGAGGGAAAATAGATAACCATGGTTATAAGCTTAAGGTGACTGCTATAGCTGTAGCTGATGAAATCGCATCAGCTGCAGAGCTTGTTATGGGTAAATTAAGAATGGTACCTGTAGCGATAATAAGAGGTTATCAATATAATAAGGGAGAAGGCTCTATCAAATCCCTTATTAGGCCTCATTCAAGAAACCTCTTCAGCTAATTCCTATTTAGAATGGGTTTATTAATTTCTTCAAAATACTCATTAATTCTATTTATAAGATTGATCTCCATCATATAATTGTAAGTTTCTGTACCTTTTCCGATCTTTGAGAGGGCAACCAAGTCCTTTGGAGTGTCTATATCTAATGCAACTCTAGGCGACTTATAGACAATGTATCTGATTCTATTGGTAATGGCCTCATCTATATGAGTTTTAAAGCTATTTATCCCAAACCTTGGCTTAATTACTGTAGGAGGGGTCAAAAGAAGAGCGTTAGTGCCTTTCTCATCCATAGATGGTGCTATCACTACAGAATTAGGGAAAAAGCTTTGCTTTATCATACCATCTATATCATCACTTTTTACAAGTGGGATGTCTATCGGTAAAACAAGCATGGATTTGACTTTCCTATCTATGCAGAATCTTGCCATTTTCTCTACAGCTGAATTCAGCCCTTTCGATTCGCCTTCATCAAGGGCTATTGCTCCCAGCGTTCTTGCTAATTTTAATATTTTTTCATCGCAGCTTATGATTGCAGTTCTCTCTACATATTCTGAAATGCTTACTGCCTTTAGAACATCTTTTAACATTGCAATACAGAGAAGGCTCCTTTCTTCAGGTCTTAATACTACTTCAAGCCTTCTCTTAGCATCCTTTAAACCTTTTACAGGGATTGCTACAAAAGTCATTTTTCGACTCCTATTGCATTTAATGCGATTCTGGCTAATTCTATCTTCTCCTTTAATCCTTTCATTATAGTATCTGTAACAATGACCTTTATTCCTAAAGCCTCTATCTTCTCTTTAAGGTTTGCATCTAAATTGTCTATAACAAAGACATCTAAAAAGTCTCTGTACAATTTTGCCACACCATAAGCGGACACATCTTCCTTTTCGATTTGAAGCTGTGTTGCTAAGCTGCTCATCAATTTATCTGCAGGCCCTTTGACTGTTTTACCTGCTATTAAAGGACTTATCCCTACTATCTTGGCTCTTGTTTCTTTTAAGCTCTCTCTAACTCCTGGAACTGAAAGAATGGTTCCTATGCTGACTATTGGATTGCTTGGACAAATTATTATCCCCCTAGCTTTCATTATAGAATCAATTACACCAGGAGCTGGTCTTGCTTTTTCAATATTTTTGAAAATTATCTTTAAGACTTCATCTTGAGCCTTTCTTCTTACTAAATACTCTTGAAAGTGCATAGTACCTTTATCCGTTACCATAATAGTCTCAACTCTATCGTCAGTCATAGGTATGATCTTAGCCTTTAAACCTAAAGCAACACACTCTTTATCTATTACTTCTGAAAGTTTAAGTCCTTTTTTCAAAAGATCAGTTCGATGAATATGAGTAGCAAGATCTTTATCACCGAGCATGAACCATGTATCATAGCTATATCTTTGGAGAGCTTTTAAGCAATTAAAAGTATCTCCCTTTATTCCCCAACCCTTCTCATCATCGACTATCCCTGCTAATGTGTAGATCACTATATCTAAATCAGGAGATATGTGCAAACCATAAAGCTCTATATCGTCTCCAGTATTCACTATGACTGATAACTCATCATTATCAATTACTTTGATAAGCCCTTCAAGAAATCTTGCTGCTCCAACACCTCCTGCCAACGCTGTTATCAATTTTTAACGCCATTTGTTGTAGCTAATTAAGCTCTTTAAGGGTTTCCTTGATGGCATTTTCGGTTGCTCTAAAGGATAGCCTATTTCTATAAGAGCTTGTGGATCAAAGTTATCTGGAATCTTTAAAACTTTTCTTATAGTATCGCTACAGAATAAGGGTGCGCACCTCCAGCAGGCTCCAAATCCTTTTGCATGAACTGCCAATAATAAGTTCTGTATAGCAGCTGAAACTGATTGAACAGCCATCAAGTATTCAGCATTCTTTCTCCTATCATCTGGATACTTATCCATATCATTCATCGTAAGGCATGGTATAATCAAGATTGAAGAGTTCATGGTTCTCTTTTTTGATGCTTCGATTAGCTTTTCAATTTCAACTCTTGATAAACCATCTTTTGACAAATCCTCTTGCCAAGCCTGAGCCATGGCATCAGCAAGTTCGATCTTAACCTTTTGATCATCTATTATTATGAAGCGCCAAGGCTGAGCGTTATGGGCTGATGGTGCACTTATNGCTACATCAAGAATTTCTTCTATAACCTCTCTCGGTATATAANNCGGCTTCAGCCTCCTTATGCTCCTTCTNGACTTGATGAACTTCAAGAAACCATTAGACCCAATCATANTTTTAATCAACACTATATTTGGCATAAGAATATAAAATATAAAGGGAACCTTATTGCCGATAGCAATAAGACCTTGGTAACAATGAAAAAGATCGATGAATTAAATGATTGGAGAAGGACTCATTATTCCATAGATATCACTCCAAAATTAGAAGGCAAAAGGGTTACNGTCTTTGGTTGGTTATCAAGTATACGTGAGCAAGGTGGAATAGTATTCTTAATCCTTAACGATAAAGANGGTATAGTTCAAGTTACAGTGCATAAAGATAAAGCCCCAAACTCAATTTTGAAGAAGTTGAAAAACCTTAGTGAGCACTCTAGCATAGGCATTAGAGGGATTGTCAAGAGCATTGAAAAGGCTCCCCATGGAGCTGAGATAATTCCTGAAGAGATCAAAATTCTAGGCATTGCCCAGCGCCAGCCTCCCTTTAGCCTATTCGGAGGAAAGATGCCAAGCATAGATAAGCGTCTTGATATTCGTGTCATAGATTTGAGAAGACCAAAGGCCCAAGCCATATTCAAGATAAGGCATAAAGTTTTGGAAGCGATAAGGGATTTTCTCATAAGCAAAAGTTATATGGAGGTGAGCACTCCTAAGATCATCGCTACAGCTACAGAAGGAGGGGCAGCATTATTCCCTCTATTGTACTATGATAAAGAGGCTTTTTTGGCTCAAAGCCCTCAGCTTTACAAAGAGCAACTAGTAATGCCTTTTGAGAAAGTATTTGAGATAGGACCGATATTTAGGGCTGAAGAATCTCGCACGTTAAGGCATCTAAGTGAAGTTATCTCAATAGACGTTGAGGAGGCTTTCGTCTCTTATGAAGATACCATGAAGCTTATCGAGCAAATGATGCATCACGTTATAAAAACGATAAATGAAAAATGTAGTGAAGAAATGGAGTTGTTAAAACATAAAATTATAATTCCTAAATCTCCCTTTAAGTGCATCACTTACGATGATGCTTTAAAAATTTTAGAGAAAGAGGATATAGTAGTGAATTGGGGAGAGGATTTATCAACTCAAGCCCTTAAAATTTTAGGAAGAATCTTGCCAGAATTCTACTTTATAAAAGACTGGCCTACAGCAATAAAGCCATTTTACATAAAACCGAAAGATGAGAAGCAAGATATTTGTGAAGCCTTCGACTTTATGCATAGTTCTATCGAATTGGCATCAGGAGGCTCAAGGGTAAGCTCAAAGAGATTGTTAATAAGAAGGTTAAAGGAACAAGGTTTGAAGCCAAAACTCTTCGAATATCATCTAAGAGTCTTTGATTATGGAATGCCTCCTCATGCAGGATTTGGGCTAGGATTAGAGAGGTTGATGATGGTATTGACAGGACAGGAGAACATTAGAGAGGTTACAATCTTCCCAAGAGATCAGACAAGGTTAGCACCTTAATAATTTTTGGTTACACCCTTAACAAGTTATCTAATCATCTTCTCATAAACATTCATGAGCTTATCTGTACATCTATCTATTGAATATTCAAGAGCTGTTTGCCTAGCGTTCTTGCTCATCATAGATTTTTCATTTATTGTCTTTATTATCTTCTCAGCACAATCGTCAGGATCATCTGGATCGAACAAGTAACCATTATAGCCATTTTTCACTATCTCCTTTATGGCTAGATAATCTGCACCAACAACTGGCTTACCACAAGCCATAGCTTCAAGAGCTGTTAAACCCTGAGTTTCAAACTTAGAGGGAAAGACAAATACATCCGATGCTGCGTAATAACTTGCTAATTTTTCTTCTTCAATATAGCCTCGAAGAATAAATTTATCTTTCAAATTATTCTCGATTATCATATTCACATAATGCTCTTTAGCCGGTCCTACACCAGCCACGATGAATTTACAGTTAGGCAAACTTTTGAGCACTTTAGGAACTGATTTTATAAGAACGTCAAGATTCTTCTCCTTAACAATCCTGCCAATATAAAGCACTAAATATTCATCTTTTACGCCAAGCAATTTTCTGATAGGCTCTCCATTTATGCTTGGGTTAAACCTATTTACATCGACACCAGTTGGGATTACATGTATCTCTTTCTTTAATCCATGATCGATCAAAATATTCTTAATTACATTACTAGGAGCGATGATTGCATCTGAGTGTTTTAGATAAAATTTTACATAACCCCAAGCTATTCTTTTAATCAACCTTCTCATCCTTTCACTCTTAGCTATATAATGAGCAGCTTCTGGAATTAAAGTGTGAAAAGTAGTAAGAATAGGTAAATTTAAAGAAATTGCAACCCATACAGCAGCCCAACCTGTAGTAGCCATCCCATGAGAATGTACCAAATGGATGCCAAGTTTCTTAATTTTCTTTTTAGAAAGAAAGGGGAAGATGGCTATCTTGTAGTCAGGGTAGGGCTTAAAAGGAATTGATGCATAGTAAAATACGTGATCATCTAAATTTCTTTCTTTTGCTTGCCTTGAACCAGAGCAGAAGATAAATACTTCATGTCCTCTCTTTTCTAGAGCTTTACGTAGTGTGAGAATGGATGTTACAACACCATCTCTATTTGGTAGATAAGTATCTGAGAAGAATGCAATCTTCATCCCTAAATTTAAAGGAGATAGGTTTAATAAAACTATGGATATGATAAGAGAAGTTGAGAATTGTATAAATTCAAGTCTAAATTAACTTACCGATTGATTAATGGCTGGTGACGATTTGATCAGAAGGAAGAAAGGAATTTCAAAAGAACAGATAGAGAAGATTGCATGGTTAGCAAGGGTTGAAATTTCAAAGAAAGAGTTAGAACTCCTCTCCAAGCAGTTGAATGATATCTTAGCTTACTTTACAAAAATAGATGAGGTGGATACTAAAGATGTTCCTCCTTCTTATCATGTTTTAGATTTGTTCAATGTATTTAGGAAAGATGAGGTAAAACCATATCCACATGAAGAAATATTCCGAATTGTGCCCCAGACCAAGGGAAAGTTTGTAAAAGCACCTAGGATGGCTTGAGTTTATGTCCCATTANATAGAGCTACCAGCATATGAGATCGTTAAGAAAATAAGAGAACATGAATTGAAGGCAGAAGACTATATATNGTATCTATATGAGAGAATTAAAAGAATTGAGAAAGAAATTCATGCTTACATAACCCTCACAGAAGATCTGGCTCTTAAAAAGGCTCGAGAAATAGACAAGAAGATAGAGAGAGGAGAGAAGACAGGAAGGCTGTGTGGAGCTGGTATAGCCATAAAGGATAACATTTGTACGAAAAAGATTAGAACCACATGTGCATCTCGTATGCTAGAGAATTTCATCCCACCTTATAATGCTACAGTTGTTAATAGAATAGAGGAGGAAGACGGGATAATAATAGGTAAGACCAATATGGACGAGTTTGCCATGGGATCGTCTACAGAGCATAGCTACTTTGGACCTACTCATAACCCTTGGGATTTGAAAAGAGTACCAGGAGGCTCCTCTGGAGGAAGTGCAGCAGCAATAGCATCTTCTATGGCTACTCTAGCTTTAGGTTCTGATACAGGAGGCTCGATAAGATGCCCAGCCAGCTTTTGCTCAGTCGTGGGTCTTAAGCCTACTTATGGCTTAGTGAGTAGATTTGGATTGATAGCTTATGCGAATAGCCTGGAACAGATAGGTCCAATAACGAAAGATGTTAGGGATTGTGCATTGTTACTAAGCTGCATAGCAGGGCATGACACATTAGATAGCACATCTGTAAAAAAAATCAAAGAGGATTATACAAATTACCTCATAGACGATGTTAAAGGAATAAAATTAGGTATTATTAAAGAGTTCTTTGGCGAAGGTACTCAAGATTCTGTAGAAAAAGGAGTTTTTGATGCCATAACAAAATTAGAAGAGCTTGGAGCCGATCACCAAGAAATCTCTCTTAAAAGTCTCAATTATGCTCTTCCATCATACTATATAATAGCTATGTCAGAAGCAAGCTCGAACCTTGCAAGATACGATGGTCTCAGATATGGTTATAGAATTCCTGACAAATCATATGATTGGAGTACTGTTTATCGAAAAGATAGACGCTTTGGTTTCGGTTTTGAAGTAAAGAGGAGGATAATACTTGGAACTTTTGCTTTATCAGCAGGATACTATGATGAATATTATTTAAAGGCTCAAAAGATAAGAACTTTAATAAAAAGAGATTTTGAGATGGCATTTAAAAGATTTGATGTATTAATAGGGCCTACTATGCCGATACTCCCGTTTAGAATAGGTGAGAAGGTCGAGGATCCATTGGAGATGTATATGTGTGATATTGATGTAGTTCCAGCAAATTTAGCAGGAATACCTAGCATATCCATACCATGTGGCTTCTCCATGGGTCTTCCAATAGGACTTCAGATAATGGCACCTCCTTTCAGAGAGGATTTATTGCTAAGAGTTGCCTTCTCATTTCAAAAGAACTTTTCAAATCGAAAAGATGAGAAATTATGAGTAAAATCAAGCCAGCGGAGATAAAGATTGGTTTAGAAGTCCATTGTCAATTGACGAACTTAAAGACAAAGCTGTTTTGTAGTTGCCCATCAGATTATAGAGGGAAAGAACCAAACACTTTCATTTGTCCTATTTGTATGGGCATGCCTGGAACTTTGCCTGTATTGAACGAGAAAGCTTTAGAAGATGCTATAATGGCAGCCTTAGCGCTAAACTCAAAAATATCAGAAAGGATGCTTTTCTTTAGAAAGAATTACTTTTACCCTGACATGCCAAAGAATTTTCAGATATCTCAATATGATAAAGCTGGAGGAGTACCATTGGCTTTAGGAGGATACATTCAGATAGATAGTAAAAGGGTTAGGATAAGACGGATACAATTAGAAGAAGACCCAGGCAAGTTGAGCTATGAGGGTACTATAGATTCATCGACCTGCACTTTAGTCGATTACAATAGAGCAGGGATTGCTTTGATAGAGATAGTCACAGAGCCTGATATTGAAACACCGAAAGAGGCAAGGTTATTCCTTGAAAAATTAAGATCTATTCTTGAGCACTTGGGCGTTTCAGATGGTAGCCTCGAGGGTTCTATGAGATGTGACGCTAACATATCTTTGAAAGGAGGGAAAAGAGTCGAGGTGAAGAACATATCATCCTTTAAAGAGGTTGAGAGAGCTTTAAACTTTGAGATTACAAGACAGAAGAGCCTTATCGAGAGAGGAATTGCAATAGGGCAGGAGACAAGGCATTGGGACGAGATCAGAAGAATTACTATTTCATTACGTACAAAAGAGGAGGAGCAAGATTATAGATACTTCCCTGAACCAGATTTAGTCCCTGTTATAATTTCAAAAGATCGAATAGAAGAAATTGCGAAAAGGATGCCTGAGCTTCCTGATGAGAGAAGGAAACGCTTCATCGAGCAATATCATTTATCACCACAAAGTGCTGAAATCTTGACTCGTAGTAAAGCCATGGCAGACTTTTTTGAAGAAAGCGTTAAGCTTTATGAGAAGCCTAGAGAGATTAGCAATTGGTTAATATGTGAAATCTTATCATATTTGCACGATAAGAGCGTAGAGATAGATAAATTAGCAGTAACACCAAAACATCTTGTCGATATGCTTAAACTTATAGACGAAGGAATCATAAACAGGGAGATGGCTAAGTCTGTTCTTCAAAATATGCTACTAACAGGAAAGATGCCAGATACAATTGTGAAAGAAAAAGGATTAGAAAAAATTCTTGATAAAGAATATTTAAGGAGTGTTGTAGAAAAGATATTAAAGGAAAATCCTCAAGCAGTAAGGGATGCTATCATTGATAAAAAAGCGATAAACTACCTTATGGGGCAGTTGATGAAGGCAACTGAAGGAAAGATAGACCCTAAGATTGCTGGCGAATTTTTAAGAGAAAGAATTTCTGAGCTTGCCAAATTAAAAATTTGAATTAAGCTAGATGAATTATTTATGGAGAGTAAACTTTATGGAAATAGAATCGATTTGTGCAAAGCTTCGTTCTTTACTTAAAGAGGCAGTTTTAAGAAATATGTCTGAAGGTATACTATTATCAGGAGGGTTAGATACAAGCATAATTGCATACTTAGCTTCTAATCATAAATTGAAGGCTTTTACTGTAGCTTTTGATGCTACGCTTGCCCCGGATATAGAGTATGCAAAGCTAATTGCAAAAACACTGAAACTTGATCATACAGTTCATCTGTTCAATGAAAATGAAATCTTTAACTCGATCCCTACAGTCATAAAGACGTTAAAATCTTTTGACCCTATGGAGATCAGAAATAGTGTCTCAATATTTATTGCTCTAAAATTGGCAAAAGAAAAGGGAATAAAGTCAGTAATGACTGGAGATGGTAGCGATGAGCTCTTTGCTGGTTACAGCTTTCTTTTTGAACTTAATAAGGAAAAATTGGATGATGAGTTGAAAAGAATATGGGAAAGCATGTTCTTTTCATCAGTCCCTTTAGGCAAAGCTTTGAGCGTTGATGTGAAGATCCCTTTCTTGGACCAAGAGCTTAAATCTTATGCTATAAGCCTTGATTCAAAGTATAAAGTAAAGAAAGAAGGGGATCAAATTTGGGGTAAATGGATACTAAGAAAGGCTTTTGATGGTCTCTTGCCAAAGGCAATAGTCTGGAGGGTAAAAATGCCCATAGAGTATGGTTCTGGAACGAATCTTCTTACAAGTTTGTTGGAAAGAAGGATAAATGATTTTGAATTTGAGGAGAAGAAGAGAAAATATATGGAAGGAGGATAAGGTTATAATTCGTAATAAGGAGCAATTATGTTATTATGAAATATATAGATCAATCATAGGCATACCTGGAAGTGATAAGCATAATGGTAAAAATTGTCCTTTTTGCAACTCAAATGTTCTTGAAAATAGCAAGTATTGTAGAGTTTGTGGAGCCTACCCAATTTGATTAATAGTTTTTATTCTTGTAGAGCATTTTAGAAAATGTGCAAAGGTATCGCTGTCCTTCTTGTGGTAAAAAGACCGATGTAAAAAGAATTTATGATGGTAGATATATGATAAACTGCAAGGATTGTGGAATCCTTTACATATCTCAACTATGTTAGAGAGTGATGAAGCGTATCTAGAATTTCTTGAGAAGTATGATGAAGGCTCGATAAAGCGTAACATCAACATAGAGAGGATGATGGAGGAAGAGAGTCTTACAAGATCGAGAGATCAGATCATAAAAATGGTTGAAGATAATGGAATAAAGTATGAGGAGTTGCCAGATGTTATGAAAAGTATTTTAAGTTCAAGAGAAGATTATGTAGTCTATTACAAGTTCTTTGATGCGAATACCCCAGAAATAGGCCATAGTCCTCATGAGATAGGTATTGATCCTTATCTGGCTGAAGTAGTTGAGAAAAGTGGTATAACTAGGCTATATAGATTTCAAGAAGAGGCTATAGAAAGAATTTTGAATGGTGAAAATGTAGTTATAGTAGCTCCTACAGGTAGCGGTAAGACAGAAGCCTTTGCAATTCCTATAATTCAACTAATTGGTAATAAGATAGAGCATTTTGGTTCTCTTAGGGCTGGAGAGAGATTTGTTAGGGCTTTATTCATATACCCAACAAAAGCTTTGGCAAGAGATCAAATTCCAAAGCTGTCAAAGCTTGCAAGCTCAATAGGAGTGAGAATAGAGATATTTGATGGAGATACCCCAAGAAATGAGAGGCAAATGATAATTTCTAACCCTCCTGATATCATCATAACAAACTTTGATACTCTTCATTACCATATGATGCACAGAACTAGTTTTTCAAAATTACTTCATAACGTAGAGCATATAGTAGTTGATGAAGTTCATGTTTACACAGGAACCTTTGGCTCAAATGTGCATTTCATAATAAAGCGATTAAAGAGGATTTGTAGCGATTTTCAGATAGTTGCAGCATCGGCAACGATAAGCAATCCGCTAGAATTTTGCAGATCCCTTTTTGGAAGTGATTTTTTCTTAGTTAAAGAAGAAGATGGGAAGCGAGGGAGAATGCACTTTGCTATCATCTTCCCAAGCTTAAGGACTCATAGGTCATTAGTAATAGATGTCTTAAAGAATCTAGCAAAGCATGATTATAGTACATTGGTCTTTTCTAGCTCACATTTAGGGGCTGAACTTACAGCTTTTTATGCTAGAAGAAATGGTATAAATGTGTCTGTTCATAGAGCAGGGCTTTTGCCAAGCTATAGGAAGAGAATAGAGAAGGAGTTTAAGTCAGGGTTACTGAGGGTTATATCTTCAACGCCAACTCTTGAGTTGGGTATAGATATTGGGAGCGTAGATTCTGTTGTATCAGATTTAGTTACAGTAACTAGGATGATTCATAGAATAGGCAGAGCAGGAAGAAGGGGGCAAGAAAGTATAGCAATATTGGCTTTAAGAGAAAACGATCCTATCAGTCAGTATTATAAGAACAATCCTAAGGATTATTTTGATGATGTTGATCAAGGCTATGTTGATGCAAACAATCCTGTAATAGCTGAAATACAAATCTTGGCTTCTTCTCTGGATAGACCTATTAGAAAAGGAGAATTTGCAAATTTTAAAGACATATTGAAAAAATTAGAATATAAGAAAATACTTTTTGAGAAAGGTGATAAGTTGATACCAGATTATTCAATAGCGAGGAGAATTCTTGATAAATATGATATTAGAGGCAGTGGTGATACAGTCTTTATAACCCTAAATGGCAAAAAGATAGGAGAGAGGGGAATGCCCCAAGCCCTCTCAGAGCTTCATCCAGAGGCTGTTTATTTCCTTGCAGGCTCTCGCTATAAATCCATCGATTTTAAATTTGAAAAAGGAATAGGAGAGGCTAAAGTTGAACGTTTACCAATAAACTATCCTTATTATACTAAGCCTCTTATGGAAGATAGACCATCAATCATTAAAATCTTGGATAAAAAGAAAACCATGAATATAGAGATTGCTTATTGTGAACTACTCATAGAAAAGAAAGTTATAGGATATGTTAATTTTGAGATAGGATCAGAAGAGGTTAAGGGGCAAAAGGTTTTTCTTGATAAACCTGTTGAATACAAATTTAAAACAAAAGGAATAGTCTTCAAAGCTCCTATCCCAAACAAGATATTGAGCAAAACACCTATAGAAAAATTAGATTATATAGCATGCAGTAGCTATCATGCAACAGAGCATGTAACCATAGAAGGCACGGACATGATAACAGGAGGAGCAGCCCAGGATATGGGAGGAATTGCTTTAGGATCGTCAGGATTAATATTCATTTATGATGGTTCTGTTGGTGGAAATGGTGCAACAAGGCTTCTTTATGATAAAATAGATTTAGCCTTTAAAAGAGCCCTTAAGATAATAGAAGAGTGCCCATGTAAATCAGAGAGTGGTTGTCCAAGGTGCACATACTCATATAGGTGTGGTAACAATAACGAGTATCTTAACAAAGTAGGAGCAATAGAAGTGATTCAAAGGATAGTGGATGGGGAGCAGACGAGCCTGGAAGGAATTGAAGATATTCTTAAGACAGAGCAAAAGTCATTTATTTAATCTTAAAGTATCTTAGCTATGGCATCTGCTATTTTCTCTTTTTGCTCATACTGAATATTCAAAAAGTTCTATAAGCTTGTTTATCATCATCCTATATCGCTTTGAGTGTTGATTGAGAAGCCTCTCTGCTAAACATTGCCTAACAAGCTCTATTACCCTATCTATGTCATCAGCATAAATGAATATTGTATCCTTTATAACCTCCTCTTCTAATTGCCTTTCTTTTATGAATTTCACTTCATTAGGTAGCCATTCAACTCTAACCTCATGCCTACCTTTCTTTTTATTCTCTCTAGCTCATCCTCGAGCCTCTCAAGACCATTCTTAAGAAATTTAGCTGAACCATTCTTATTCTTTGTTAAGGCTTGAGAGACCAAGAGACTAGCCACCTTTAGCTTTTGTAACTCTCTGAACCCATTCACAAGCTTTGATTATCTCTTTCCTATGCTCATCACTACATTTTGAGAATTCTATTGAAGAAACTAGATTATTAGACTCTATTATTCGATACTGTATGCCATGCTTATCTTTGTGAGCATTTAATATCTTTGGCATTAAAAAGTTCTTGAAGGCTCCAGAATCCTTAGGTATGGGTGGATTAAACTCGAATTTATTCTCAAATTTATATGCCATACTTAATGCTTCTAAAGCTTTCAATAGTGAATTTTTTCTCTCTTCGAGCATCTTGATCATTGATTCGATTTCTTCTATCTTAGCTTTAATCTCAACTTCACTCAATATGCTTCACGCTCCCTAATTTTCTTGGCAAGTCCTGTCTAGCTATTTGAGAATTGTGCCAGCAGACAGGTCCTATCTCTCTTTCAACGCTCTTTTGGTTTGTTAATTTCATACCACAGATTCTACAGTAGTACTTGCCATAGATCTTTTGCTCATGCTTACAATTTCTAGTGAGTGAAAGATACCTATCCCATGATTTAGTATAAGGTTTTATGCCTTGATTAGTTTTGAACTTTCTTTTACTATTGATCAAGACTAATTGAACATCACAGTTTGAGCATTTTCAGATCCGCTCTTCCTTAATGTCAAGAGTTATCTTTTGCTCAGTCACGTCTTAGCCTCCTCATCAGTATATTTCCAGCCCATTTCCTCAGCTACTCTCTTCTTTACTTTCTCAAGGTATTTCTTATAGGCTTCTTCTTTACGAACCTTGATTTCCTTATTCATAGTTATTATCCTCCTTCGATATTTACTCATCTGAGCAATAGCAACAAACCAGCACCGTCTCTAAACCTTTTTTCATAAGCCCGTCAAAGATTGTCTTGGTCATGGCTAAACTTCCTTTGGTTTAAATGCCTCACAATCAAGTGCGTATGTTGCAGTTGGTGATATTAAATTCGGTTCTTTCATAATACATTCTTCCGTTTTATAATGAGTGCACTTCCCACATACAGAGCGATTCTTCAACTCATCAAATATTATTCGAAAGCTATCAAAAGAGCCAAGGCCATTTTGATTGGTTTCATAAAATATTTTTATTTCTGCTTCACTTGGCCAATGGTTTAATTTACGAAGCCAGCTTACTACAAAATCTCTTTTACTCTTATTTGTCCACTCATTTGACTGACTAGTAGTAATTGGCTTTTCTTCATTCTTATTTATCCCACTGACCTGTTCCCTATATTTTTCATCAAATGGCTTAGTTTGTTTATCCCTTTCAAATATAGGGGAAACATCAGTGGGGTAAATTAAAATCCTGCGTTTATCGTTAGGATCAGGCTCTTGATAGATCAACCCAGCACCTTCAAGAGTAGGGATAATCTCTTTTCTAAGAGATTCATAAGAAAGAGGTCTATGGAATTTTTCTTTATGAGCCTTTAAGATATCCTTTTTATCTAAACCTTCAGGATTCTTGACTCTGAAAAGTGGTTTCATGACTTGCTCGTAAATCTCCCAAATTCTTGGGCTGATCCCTAGTTCGTTTGGTGTGGCTATACTATTGTATAATTTGAAGCCAGCTTCGATATCTTCATTATTCGCTTTAATGCAGTTATTAGGTAATTGCTTTCTATGAGCCCAATTCAATAAAGCGTGAGCCTTTATGAGACTAAAAAGCTTGGGGAAATCTCTTTGGTGTCTTGGGATTAGGTGATTATGCGTCTCTATAAACCTTTTGCATAAAGCATCTGGGTTTTCGATTATTATGTTTCTTATACCAGCGTCTTTAATCATCTTAATCCTTCTTTTAAGCCATATCCTTCTGCAATCATTCTCTAACTCTTCCTTGAAGGCATCTCTATTGCCTAGTTTTTTGGCTAATAGGTATAGTGATTCTGTTATTTTATCCTCTGTAGTTTCAGGTGAGAGAAGCCAAACCCTTGTTTTCTCTTGCTCATCCATATTGAATTTGGCAGCGCAAAAGATAACTGTCGGATATCCTCTTATGCGCACCTTCTTAGTCCTTAAACCATGCTTTTCGCTTTTATCAGTTATATTATACTCTAACTCTTTTCTATCGTGGCTTAATAATGGTCTTAACTTTTCCAATAGCATATAATGAGGTTGATCCAGAAAAATCAAAATTTTCTTTTCGAGATCGACTAGTATTCTTGAGTTTTGAATCTTCTTTTTCCAAGCATCTCTTTCCTCTAAAGGTGCATCCTTTTTTGGTTTTTTAGAAAAATCAATAGGAATATTGTTCTCATCAACTAAAATACCTGCTTCATGAAAAAAAGAAGTTGGGGAAGCACCACCATAAATTTTTATTTCTTGGTCTGGAAAATACTCAATAATTTCAAGAGGAATGTAACTCTTACCAGTGGAAGATTCAGACTGCAAAGCTATGTTGCCCTGATCCTCTTCAGTATACGTGAGTAAGTTGTTTAGAAAGATTATTGTCTTTGTTGGATTATCATGCTTGATAGTTGTGCCAAGAATCTCTTGCAACTCTTCTATGGTAATTGGTCTTTGTAACTCTCTTAATTCAGCTTTTAAAATTTCCTTAGGCTCAATGCTTAGCATTGAAGCTATTTTGCTCTTAAAATCAACTTGGTCTAAATCACTTAATGAATATGGTCCTAGCCTCTTTCCCCCAGCTTCGAAGAATACACCTTCCTTTATGATTTTGACTTTAGGCTGTTCTTCAGACATTACTCTCTTTGAATTAAGCGAATCTGGCGACAGTACTATCACCTCACCCTATTCTCTGAGTTTGCTCTGAAAATCCATGATTTTGTGGACTTTATGCTCCTGACTCTTCCCTCATAAATTAACTCGAGCAGAAGAACCATGATCCTTCGGCATAAATTACCAATCCTTTGAGAGCCATTCTTCTCAAATACTGATAAACGATCTCTCTTCTTTCCTATTATATTTGCAATATATATTGTTCTCATAGCCTTGCCTTCTTCACAAATATTATGTCTAAACTTAATCCCCTCAACTTGCCAAATGCAGTAGATGATTGCATCTTACCTAAAGCCCCTCATAACCTGTATAGCTTGATGAGCATCGTTACCATACCATATTATTTTCAGTGAAGAGATTCTCATCACTTTTTTGCATGCTTTGCATCTAAAAATCTTCGTTGCTGAGGTTGTTTGAATAGAATCACAATTATTGCATCTAACAACCTTTATCATTCTATTCTCTCTATACGCTCTTACTAATTCATTACGGTTCTCAATACAATCTATGCAAATGCCATCGCTAGAAAGGACATGATAAGCATTGTTACAAATCTTACAAATCATCTTTGATCACATAGCAAGCTTCAAATATAGCATCACAAAAAGAGCATTTAGCAAGCATAACTATCCACTTACCTTTTCTCTTTGATGATACTATATTATGATTGCCAAGCTTATGGCAATTCTCACAATAAGTATATGCAAAATCATACAAAGAATACATCATCACTTATGCTCCCTTTAACCATCTTTGCATCTATCTGCTCTAGCCATAAGAGTATAGAATCAAGATCTTCCTTCTTCACAATACCATCGAATCCATAGCTTCCTGCCTTTACTCTTACTCTAAATCCATCCTTTGCTTCATCAATTCTATACAGAACATATCTACAATACTTTGCATGCTCCTTAATATCATCAAGATCAGCCAACAATTCCATTTAATTATCCTCCTTAATTTTTCAGATAATCACGAACTAGTTCGTGATTATAATTCCTAAATTCAACGTTCTTGTATTCATCTGGTATAAGTTCTTCTATATAGCTATCAAGTATCATCCTCTCAAGAATATAGCTAATGAAAGCTAGCTTGCTATTTAAGCCAAGAATATTTGGATCTTTGAGTAACTCATTTAGCGAATATATGAATTCTTTTGATATCATTTAACCATCCTCCTTATCTTTTATGATACCTGCATCCATCAGAATCTTTTCCAATTCTCCTGATACGCTTCTCCTATTCATCCTTGCCCTCTCTTCTATTACACTGTAGTAGTCTTCACGAATGGCAATTGTCTTCCAACCTTCTCGCACCATATTGTTCAGAACTATTTGGAAATCGATATATTTAAATGTTCCGAACTGTTCATAGCAAAACATTATATAGAACCGTTCTGAACAATGTCTATTATGGTAAGGAAAGGATGGGTCTCAATAGTATTGAAGGAGGATCTTGCAAAGAAGATAAATGAGAAGATTGAATCTGAGTATAAAGAGAAGCATAAGAAGCCTCAGCTCAGCACGTATGTTCAAGATTTATTATGGGAAGTAATAGAGAGTGAAGAGATTCTTCGAAAATACGGTCCTTTTCTAGAGAAGTTTGCTGTAGAGCCTGATAAGATATTCATAAAGGATAATAGGCTTGATAGAATAGCAGAGCTTGTTTTAAAAGATGGAGAGTTGTATTGTAGATTGGATGAGAGCTTGAATTGTGTTCATATTGGGTTTGCATGGTCAATACCTGAAGTCTATAAGGCTATGGAATTGCATGGTAAGAAGATGCCAAAGATAGAATAATATGTTTAATAGCATCAATAATAGATTAAATTCTTCAGAATTCTTCTGATGATTAGCAACTCTTTAAGTTTATTCAAACTGAACATTACAGACTTGAAAACAAAAACTATTTGATCTTCACCTTACACTATAAGGGCCAAAAGAGCGTAAATTAATTTTAATAATTTAGTTAAAAATCAAGCATAAAGTAGAGGATTAAATTTAATCTTTAAAGCAAAAAGGTATTGAAGTTAATAGTGAACAGGATTTGGCTAAGATATTTGAAGAGATAGCAAAAAGAAGAGAAAGGAAGAAGATAGTAAGAATATTTGTTGAGTGATTCAAATTAGAATTGAACAATTGTTGATATAGCACTTTATAAGTGAAGGGGGGATAGTCAATTACACAACGCAGCATCAATGATCAAATTGCTGAGATAGTATTCAACGATCCTGTATTGTTTTGTGAAGCGATATTAAAGTGGGAGCCATTCGATTATCAAAAATATTAAGAAGTACGCTCATGTATGGGTGGTCATTTTTCCTCTCATTTAACGCA
>JGI20130J15133_1000700_pt1 | contig 30591 bp, 25 predicted proteins | sample WasSprMetagenome_FD_15133 | JGI IMG/M metagenome (IMG submission 15133) | reverse complement strand
AAAGCAGAACTCAGGTTCCACTTTTATTTTCGAAACTGCTACGACAAGATGGTTGGTGGAACCGTCGGGATTAGTGAACCAACACACTATACAATCACCTTTTGCCCTTTTATAAGCCTCCTCTATAACAGTATGACTCGAAGTAGAGCGGAAAACAGCTCTGATTGCTTAGAAATTCGCAGGATTGGCTACACATTCCTTACAGCGCTTCTTTCTTAAGCAAATTGTTGTCATGCAAAAGTGATATTTAAGGTGCTATCCAACTAGATGTTTTACTTGGGTGGTTATTTCTATAACTATGACGCGGTCTCCTGGGTAGGATCTCAGTGCCAGTGGAGATTATCCTCTTAGAACCCCCTATTCAGGTTGGTAAAAAGCACCATATATTATTCTATCGAATATTAGGTCACTCATTAAGGCTGTTATGCCAAAGAGAAAACTCAACCTACAAATTATAATCCATTTTGTCCACTAGATACAAATCCTCTGTTATCGATCATATATGACACACAGCAAACGAAAATCGTATACTTCAAATCATGTTGCATTGTAGGATTAATCTTCAGCGATCTCTTTCCTAAATTCTTCCAGATCGTTAGCCCGAATGGCACTTATCAAAAGCTCCTCCAGCTTTTTAACTTCTTCGATACCTTTTATTCTTTCTTTTAGGCTTTCCTCAACTTCTCCAAATCTAGCCTCGAGGACTCCAATTAAAGCTTCCTGTTTACCTCGTTGTATACCCTCTCGAAGACCTTCCTGTATCCCTTTTCTCACCAGATCTCCAATCACCGGAAAATTTTCTACCAGTTCTTTTTCTAATCTCACCGTAATAGGCATCCTTCCAACCTCCTTAACAAAACTTAACACTTCCTCTTTCAGCATAGGCCTTAGGCCTAACATCGTCAAGACTTTCGCCAAAAAGTCTGCTCGTTCCCTTGAGTCTAAGTTTTCCAGCCTTTCCTTGAGCCTTCTGAAAAGTTCGCTTTTGTCAGTTATTCTGCAAAGAAAGGCTATAACTAAATCTTCTGCTCTTTCGCTCTCTAGAAGCACATCACAGGGAATTTCTCTAATGTCTATTACCTGGTATCGATAAATCAGACCTTCTTCCTCCAGACTTGCTGAAATTCTACATGGCTCGTCGCCGATGTACAGCACCATTTGCTGGACTTTTCTATCTGGATATTTGTTCTTGATTAGAAGGCGGTATTCCAGCATCCTGTGAGGCATAGAAAAATCGTTTGTGCTCTGAACTTCAACATGAAGTATCTTTCCGGTCTCAACCTCAAGCAGAAGATCAGCTCTTCTTTCTTTGACCGAGGGAAAAGATGGATCTAAAAAGCTTTTGATTTTTTCTCCTGTGATATGCTCAAGGAGACTGCATANTGGTTTGGTTAAAAGCTCCCTTACCGTCAGATCATATACTTGCATAACCTTAAGCCTATAGTAAAAGTTTTTCACGTCAGCATACCAGGGTCAGACTCTATTGAAACAAAGTCTATACAACATATTCTCAAGCGTTTTGCTACCTTAACTTGAGGGTATTCGAAAATTGCCGGTAACCAGTGCTCGGGTAGAAGTGATCCCGATGAGGTGGAACGTATATCCCCTCGCTGTAGTTTTTTCAAACATTCCCTTTTTTCTTGGAATGTATTTCAGACTATGTCTAGAATAGCTTCACTTTTCAGAAAAACGAAAAAAACGCTGAGAAAAATTAGCAGGAGGGGTGAGAATGACAAGAGATCCGCTTTTTGAACCTATTCTTATTCATAATCTTGAAGTTAGAAACCGTATCCTCATGCCAGCCATGCACCTGAACATGGCGAAGAATTTTTTTGTAACCGATCGAATCGTGGCCTTTTACGAAGAAAGGGCTAAAGGAGGCGCAGGACTAATTACGGTTGGTTTTGCTACAATTGATGAATACTCAGGCCCCCCTGGACACATTGGCGCTCACAAAGATGAGTTCATACCAGGCCTGAAAAACCTTGCTTCAGCCATAAAACGCCATGGAGCCCGTGCTGCCGTTCAGTTGAACCATGCAGGAAGATATAATCTCTCTGTTTTCCTCGGCGGCAAACAGCCCGTAGCCCCATCACCTATTCCTTCAAGGCTGACAAAGGAAACTCCCAGGGAGATGACCATTGAAGAAATTAAAACCACCATTGCCAGATTTGCCGATGCGGCAAGACGAGTTAGAGAAGCCGGTTTTGATGCCGTGGAAATACTCAGTGGAACCGGCTATCTTATCAGCGAGTTTCTCTCGCCCTTAACAAACCAGCGAACGGACGAATACGGAGGATCTTTGGAAAACCGTATGCGCTTCGGTATTGAAGTCGTTCAATCTGTTCGGAAAGCAGTAGGAGACGATTTCCCAATACTTGTCCGCGTAAACGGTAACGATCTTATGCCAGGGGGCATATCCCGAGAAGAACTTACAGAATATGTAAAACGCATTATAGATGCCGGTGCAAATGCCATAAACGTAAACGTAGGGTGGCATGAAGCTAGAGTGCCACAAATTATCGCTGAGGTACCACGAGGAGCCTATGCCTATCTGGCCAGATATTTCAAGGAGTTATTTTCTGTGCCGGTAATCGCTGGCCACCGTATAAACGATCCTCACACCGCCAGGGAACTAATCGGAAATCATCTATGCGACATGGTCGCAATGGGGCGAGCTCTTATAGCCGATCCATTCCTTCCGGAAAAAGCTCGCTCAGGTAGAGAACATGAAATCGTCCACTGCGTTGCCTGCGCTCAGGGGTGTTTCGACAACTTATTTAAAATGAAATCCGTAGAATGCCTTTGCAACCCTCGAGCCGGTCATGAACAAGAAAGAATTATCGAAAAAGCACCCCAACCCAAGAAAGTAATGGTTGTGGGCGGTGGAGCGGCAGGTATGAGCGCAGCTATTGCCGCTCATGATAGAGGTCACACTGTAACGCTTTATGAAAAAAGCAATCGTCTCGGTGGACAGCTTCTGCTTGCCGGAGCACCTCCAGGACGAGAAGAATTCTTGCAGCTCGCATCAGATCTCGTTCGACAGGTCTCTGCACGCCGTATTCCGATAATGCTAAACAAGGCGGTTACTCGAGAAGTCCTGGAGCAGGAAAAACCTGACTTTGTCATATTAGCAACAGGAGCCCAACCTGCCGAGCTTCCCATCCCGGGCATAAAAAGCGATCATGTGGTTCATGCTTGGGACGTGCTGGGAGGAAACGTATGGACAGGACAAAACGTTGTTATAATTGGAGGCGGCGCCGTCGGCATTGAAACGGCTATATATCTGGCTGAAAAAGGAACCATAGATCCTCAGTCATTAAAATTCTTGCTTACTCATCAAGCAAAAGACACTGAGCTAATACTCCGCATGGCAACTCAAGGCACTAAAAAGATCACCATAGTTGAAATGCTCCCAGAAATTGGAAAAGATATTGGACTTTCAACGAGATGGTGTTTCATGCAGGATCTGCAAATGCATGGCGTAAACGTTCTCACTTCAGCGAAGGTCATGGAAATTACTCCCGAAGGTGTTGTGATTGAAACTCCGGAGGGCCAAAAGCTGGTCAAAGCTGATACCGTAGTAGTAGCAACAGGTGCTAAACCAAATCAAGAACTCGAAACTGTCCTGCAGGAATTGAAGATACCATATCGCACTGTTGGAGACGCATCAAGAATTGGTAAAGCTTTCGACGCTATACACGATGGGTTTGAGGCGGGAAGGACAATATAACACAAAACCAATACTACATCCGTAAAGGCAATCCGTGTAGAGCCTTTACGGATGTGGAGATGCCTTCAACACCGAAAAATTATCAAAACATGCCCAGATCCAAGTGTTCCTTGATTTCATCCCACAACCAGAACAAACTTCTAGACTTAGGAAGGTTTCCTTCCCATGGCCATGAAGCTGGCACGGGAGAACTTAGAGAAATCGGGATCTTCTGAGTTGGATGCAAAAAGGTTATTCGGTGAGCCAGCAGAGCCACAGCCCCGCCTGGAAGGCTAATCGACGAGCCGTATAAACGATCGCCAAGTATAGGATAGCCAATGAAGCTGAATTGAGCCCTTATTTGATGCTTTCTTCCGGTGTGCAGGGTTACCTCTACTAAAGTTTTGCGATGCTTACGAGATCTGGCTAACACCACATAATCAAGCCTAGCTTCTTGATAACCATCCCTGAAAGAAGAAATCACAGTGGTTTTAAGTCTGCCGGGTTTGACATAATGAATCAGAGTGCCAGAATCTGGCTCCATCAATCCTTCCACAACAGCAAGATACATTTTTTCCACCAGATGATCTCTGAACTGTTCGGTAAGACGAGCAGCAGCTTTTGACGTGCGGGCAAAAACCATAATCCCGGCAGCTGCACGGTCGAGCCTGTGAACAAGTCCAACGAAAACATTGCCGGGCTTTGCATAAGTTTTTTTGATCCATAATTTAGCCAGACCGTAAAGACTTATCTGTTCAGAGGTATCTCCTTGAGTAAGAAGTCCCGATGGTTTATAAAGGACGAGCAGATGATTGTCTTCGTAAAAAATAGGCCAGGAAGGATGAAAGAAAAACCTACCTCTATCAGAATCACCACAATTCAATCTGCCAGGAACGAAACATTTCGTCATTTTCTAAGTCTTCTTTCAGGACGAGGAGTCAAAAAATCAGGTGAAACACTTGTTTTCGGTAAAAAAATCTTGTTAGAGCTCATTTCCACCAAACCAGAACTGGTAAAAGCTCTCATTGTTCCACCAGACTTTCCAGAATCATCCCACGAGACCATTCTCGAATCTATTCGGCGATGGTATGTCCTTTCCAGACCTCTCTTCAGCGAACTGGATATTTTCAATACTGGCTATCCTTGCGCCTTGTGTAATATTCCCCCCATTCCCAAATGGGATCCGGCTGAGGGATTTAATCAACGTGGATGCTGGCTTTTGCTGCCGTTCCAGCATCCCGAAAACATCGGGTCAGCTATTCGATCGGCTGCCGCCTTTGGAGCAAACAATGTGATTATCCTCAAAGAAGGTGCCCATCCATTCCACCCAAAAGCAGTACGAACATCAGCAGGAGCCGTGTTTAGAGTCCACATTTATTCAGGACCTTCCATTGAGGCGTTACCCCATTCACTCCCCATCATACCCCTCGATCCTTCAGGAGATAAAGACATCCAAAACGCAAGATTTCCCGAAACCTTCGGGCTTCTTCCCGGCATTGAAGGGCCTGGACTACCGGAACAATGGAAAACTAGAGCCGTGAAGATTCCAACAACCAATGCAGTGGAATCTCTCAACGGCTCCGTTGCTATTTCTATTGCGCTTTATGTATGGTCCAACAAACTTAACCTTGCTCGGGAATGATGACAATCGTCACACGGCGATTCATTTGGCGACCGGCTTCAGTAGCATTTGTAGCTACAGGTCTAGATGCTCCATAACCTACCACTTCAATTCTCCTAGGATCAACGCCTCTCTGGACAAGAGCATCACGCACAGCCATAGCACGACGTTCAGAAAGCATCTGGTTGTATTGCTCAGAACCTCTAGAGTCTGTATGCCCCTCCACTCGAACCCGAGTCTGAGGATAGGTCACCAAAACTTTAGCTACTCTGTCAATTTCTTCGTATGCTCCGGGCTTGAGAGTATAAGAATTAGTGTCGAAGAGCACATCGGATTTTAGAGTTACCGCAAGAATGTTCTGCTCCCGCTGGATGCTTGCACCCTCAACATTTGCAAAAGCCTGACGAAGTTCCTGTTCCTGACGATCCATGTAGCTTCCGATCATCCCGCCAGCAATACCACCGGCAACAGCTCCACCGGCAGCACCAAGCAGAGCAGCCTTGCCACTTCCTCCAATCGCCGCACCAAGAATGGCTCCTGTAGCCGCACCGATGCCTGCTCCGGTCAAAGCTCCCTGTTGAGCTTTACTTGGAGGCGGATAACCCGGCTGAGTCGCACAGCCACTAAGAATCATTACCGCAACAACGACAAAAATCCCAATCTTTTTCATACAGCCTTGCCCTCCTTTTTCTCTGTTCACATACTTACCCGCCCTTATTTCTGCCACACACTTCTGAGCGTAAACAGAAAAGGCGTGCCAGTTAAATTACAACGTCTTCAAGATGCCGTAAAGAATTTTAGATTGACATAGAACAAAGAGTCCTGTAAGGTCAAACTTAACGGTCGGTCAGTTAAATTACAAACCTTTGACCTACACAGGAGGTCACCGTCATGGTTGGAATCACGGCTTTTGGAGCATATCTACCGAGATATCGCCTGGACAGAAAAGAAATGGCAAAGGCGATATCATGGATTAACGCTTCAACACTTGGACTGGCTTCAGGTGAACGCACAGTAGCAAACTACGACGAAGATGCTATCACTCTTGCTGTAGCAGCATCGAGAAATGCTATTACTGATCCATCTTCAATCTTTAAAAGAAAAGGCGTTCTTCACGCTGCATCTACAAGTTTTCCATACGCCGAACGTCTAAATTCGGCTATTATTTCTGAAGCTCTGGAATGCGCCGATATTGTATCCACAGCAGATTTTACCGGAAGTGCTAGAGCTGGCACGACGGCGCTTCTTGCCGGGCTGGAACGCATACAGGCAGGTGCCGCTTCATGGGGCATTATAACCGCAAGCGAGGTTAGAAAGACAAGACCTGGAAGCTCAGACGAATTTCTTCAGGGTGACGGAGGAGCAACAGTTTTGTTGGGAAAGGATCGAGTTATCGCCGCCTTCGTAGGTAGCCTCTCCTTCTCCGCTGATTTTCCGTCACCCCTCAGAGAACCATCCAAGCCATTTCCAAGAGTATGGGAAGAACGCTGGATCAGAGATGAAGGCTTTACTAAGCTCATTCCTCAAGCCATTAAAACTTACCTTGCCCAAAAGTCTCTGTCTCCAGAGTCATTCCGGTTCATCATTTATCCATGCCCGTATCCAAGGGAACACGGACTCATTGGAAAAATGGCTGGCTTTTCTGATGAACAAATTCTTAACCCGCTCTTTCTCACTGTTGGAGATACCGGTTCCGCTCATCCTCTCCTTCTTCTTGCCTGGGCATTGGAACAATCCTGCCCTAAGGATCAAATCCTCCTCGTAGGCTACGGAAGCGGTGTGGATGTGCTGCACTTTGAAGTAACAGACCTTGTCGGCTCAGTAAAACCGGCCAAATCTTTGGAGGAAATGCTTAATCGAAAGGCGCCGATTTCCTATCAAAAGTTTCTCGCTTTCAGAGAAGTGCTTGAAGTGGAAACGGGGCTCCGAGGTGAATTTCAGGCAGAAAGTCCACTTTCTGTAATGTGGCGAAATCGCAAAGCTTTACTTGGCCTTGTAGGATCTCGATGCACTCAGTGCGGCACACCTCAATTTCCTCCGCAAAGAGTTTGCGTAGTTAGCGAGTGTCAGGCAGTAAACAAAATGGAGCCTTATAGTTTCTCTCGCAAAAAAGCGACCATCTTTAGCTACACGGGAGACAATCTCGCCTTTTCTTACGACCCACCGCAAATCTACGGCATTGTCGATTTTGAAGAAGGCGGAAGAATGATGCTCGATTTTACAGATTGTAGCCTTGGGGAACTTCAAGTAGGGATGGAAGTAGAGCTTTCCTTTCGTCGTAAGTATCACGATCGTCACCGCGGCGTGCATACCTATTTCTGGAAAGCTGTGCCCGTAACAGCAAAGCATTAAAAAGGTTTCAACATCGCAGATAAAAAGGAGGCTAAACATGGCTTCAGGAATAAAGGACAAGGTGGCCATTATAGGCATGGGGTGCACAAAATTCGGAGAAAGATGGGATGCCAGTGCTGAAGACTTAATGGTTGAAGCCTTTCAGGAGGCTCTCGAAGATGCCGGAATCGAAAAGAAGGAAATCGAAGCGGCATGGCTTGGAACCTGCTTCGATGAGGTGAACGTTGGAAAAAGCGGTATTCCCCTGTCCCAAACTCTTAAGCTTCAAAATATTCCCGTAACTCGAGTGGAAAACTTCTGCGCAACAGGAACGGAAGCTTTCAGAGGCGCCTGTTATGCTGTTGCTTCAGGAGCAGTTAAAATCGCTCTGGCTCTAGGCGTCGAAAAGCTCAAGGATACAGGCTACGGTGGTCTACCCGACTTCGGGTCTGTCATGGGCACTCTGAACCGTTTCATCCTGCCGAATTTTACCGCCCCCGGCGGTTTTGCTCTCATGGCAACCCGTTATTTCGCCAAATACGGTATCAACCCCGAAGAAGGAAAAAGAGCTCTGGCAAAGATATCCTGCAAGAGCCACAGAGCCGGAGCATTGAATCCCAAGGCGCATCTTAGAAAAGAAATCACGGAAGAACAGGTGCTAAAGGCTCCGATTATAGCCTGGCCACTCGGATTATTCGATTGTTGCGGAGTCAGCGATGGCGCCGCAGCAGCCATTGTGACCACGCCCGAAATAGCACGTTCTATTCGAAAAGACCCGGTCTTTGTAAAGGCTCTTCAGGTGGCGGCCACATCCGGAGAAGAACTGTATACAACTCGCTGGGATGGCACATACCTGAAAACCACCACGGAAGCCGCTATTAGAGCCTACAAAGAAGCGGGCATACAAAAGCCAAGAGAAGAGATAAGCATTCTTGAAGTGCACGACTGTTTCTCAATCACCGAACTGGTAACTTACGAAGACCTGCAGATTTCTGAAAGAGGTCGAGCCATACACGATATAAACGACGGCTTATTCGAACTCACTGGTAAAATTCCCTGCCAGTCCGATGGCGGACTCAAGTGCTTCGGACATCCAATTGGAGCATCGGGGCTCAGAATGATTTACGAAGTCTATAAGCAGCTCCAGGGCAAAGCTGGTCCTCGCCAAATTCCGAATCCAAAACTGGGCCTTACTCACAATCTGGGTGGCATTCCGGCTTTTAGTGTGTGCAGTGTGGCCATATTTGGCTTGTAAACCTTCAATTAAAAACAAAGGAGGGCGATATGATTCTAGCAACGCCCGAAAGAATAAAAGAATACACCCAGAAAGGTTGCTGGGAAACTCGTAGAACTCTTATAGACGATTTCAAAGAACATGCTCTTAAGATGCCGGGTGTCACCGCTTTTGTTGATCCTCCCAACAAAGAAGCCCTAGTAGGTAGTGCTCCCGAAAGAGTCACTTATGCAGATTTCGCCAGAGCTGTTGATGCGGTAGCTACAGCACTAAAAAACGAAGGCATAGCCAAAAATGACATAGTACTTGTTCAACTTCCTAACTGCTGGGAACTAGGGATGCTTTATCTAGCTATCGCTCGTGCCGGCGGTATTATATCTCCAATGCCGATGCAGTGGCGGTCTCGAGAAGTCACATACGTAGCCGAGCTAACCGAAGCAAAGGCAATGATTACGGTTAATGAGTTTCACGGTTTTCCTTTCCGATCCATGGCGGATGAAATCAGCCAGCAAGTGCCCAGCCTGAAAAAGGTCTTTACTTACGAAGACCTGCGCCAAATGATGAAAGAAACACCCGACCCAGATCTTGATAGTATCTCCATCGATCCAAACGATATTTTCACTATATGCTGGACCTCCGGGACGGAAGCACAACCAAAGGGATGTCCTCTCAGCCATAACAACTGGCGCTGTCAGGCAGGTATTGCAGGAGTTGTTGTAAAACCAGGCGATATAATGTTGACAGCCGGTCCTCTTGTAAACATGGCGTCTGTTGGAACGGTCCTGATACCATGGATATGTTACGGAGGAACTGTTGTCCTACATCATCCCTTTGACCCTCAAATTCTCCTGAAACAGATGGTTGAAGAGCGAATTAACTACACATTACTTGTGCCGGCTGTGGTCAATCTAATCCTAAAACACCCCGCATCTCAGAGCTTCGATTTAAGTTCTATTAGAACCATAACCGTTGGATCGGCTCCGCCATCACTCTGGGCAATGGAAGAATTCAAGAAACGCTGGGACATAGACATCGGCAATATATGGGGGCAGAATGAGGGAACAGCTCTTGTTTCCAGCGTAGCAGATGTGCCCGACATGAAAGTTAGAGTAGATCATTTTCCTAGATATGGCGCCCCCGGAGTAGAATGGTCCACTCCGATGGCTAAATTCATACAGCTCAAAGTAGTCGGTCCCGATGGATCTGAACTTAAAGAAGACGGCGCTGTGGGAGAGCTTCTATATAGAGGCCCCAACGTCATACCGGGTTACTTCAAAAGACCCGANCTTAACGAAACGGCTTTTGACGAGAATGGATATTTCCGAACNGGGGATCTGTTCATGATCGCNGGAGATAGGTATCTGAAGTTCTTNGACCGTGCGAAGGATATCATCATACGAGGCGGCTACAACATTAGTGCTCAGGAAATAGAAAACATCATGCTGGCTCATCCCGCCGTTCAGGACGTCGCAGCAGTGGGAATGCCGGACGAAAATCTGGGCGAACGAGTATGCCTCTANGTTGTAACCAAACCCGGNAAGACTATTACNCTGGATGACGTTGTAGATTACATGAAACAACAGGGAGTCGCCACTTACAAGCTACCTGAACGGCTTGAAGTTGTNGAAGCTATCCCTAGAAACCCTGTAGGCAAGGTTCTTAAGAAAGAACTTCGAAGAGACATTCGGCGGCGTTTAGGAATCAGTGAATCTTAAAAGCAGAACGGAGGAGGATACATTATGGAAAAGATGCTTGAAGGAAGGATTTGTTTGATCACAGGAGCGGGACGAGGAATCGGGCGAGCAACGGCTCTGCTGTTTGCTTCCGAAGGAGCCAAGCTTGTGTTAAGCGATTTAGATCGAGAACCGCTCGATGAAGTCATATCGCAGATCAAGAACCAGGGCGGGGAAGCAGTGGGAGTTGTTGGAGACGTTACGGCTGACGATTTCGCCGAAAAATTTGTGCAAACGTCGGTTAACGCCTTTGGTCCTGATATCCATGTGATTGTTAACAATGCTGGCTATACCTGGGACGGTGTGGTGCACAAAATGACGGATGAGCAATGGGAAGCCATGCTGAAGGTTCATTGCACGGCGCCATTTCGAATTATCCGGGCTGCTGCGCCTTACATCAGAGAAAACGCAAAAAAGGAAAAAGCCGAAGGGCGAATTATCATGAGGAAAATCGTAAATGTTAGCTCCGTTGCGGGCACTGACGGTAATGCTGGGCAGGCGAACTATTCTACAGCCAAGGCGGGCATTATCGGTTTCACAAAGACTCTCGCTAAAGAATGGGGACAGTTTAACGTTAATGTAAACGCCGTGGCCTTCGGCTGGATAGAAACACGTCTTACTCAGCCTAAAAAGGAAGATACTGTGATAGAAAAAGACGGAAAAAAGATTCCCATTGGAGTACCCAAGGAACATCTCGACGTGTTCAGATTGATGATACCTCTGGGTCGTCCCGGAACTCCAGACGAAGCTGCTCGAGTAATTCTATTCCTTGCTTCGCCTCTTTCTGATTACGTATCAGGTCAGGTTATCAAGGTAACGGGAGGATGGTAAACCCATATTTGGTCTAACCTTTTAAGCTCACAGCGTATCCTAACGCTGTGAGCAATACAGCCCCAGGAGGAGACATCCATGATAAACCTTGACCTTGTAGGAAAAACCTTTGGCCCTTACGAAATGACTTACACCTGGCGAGATGTAATTCTCTACAATCTGGGCATAGGAGCCAAAGCCACAGATCTTCATTACGTCTATGAAAGAGCCAAGGGAGGGTTGAAGGTATGCCCATCCTTTGCTACCATAACAACCTACGGACCGCTTTTCCCTATCCTTGAAAAATTGAACATAGACCTCAAAACTGTTCTGCATGGAGAAGAATTTATAAAACTTTTTGAGCCCATACCATCCAAAGGAACAATACTTACGGAAGTAAAAATCGCTGGCATCTACGACAAAGCAAAGGCGGCTTTAGTGGAGTTAGAAACCATATCGCAAGACAAAGCAGGAAAGAAGCTCTTTGAAACAACTATGTCCCTTTTCTGCCGCGGATTAGGTGGCTGGGGAGGTGATCCAGGTCCTAAGAAACCAACTTACGATGTCCCTAAGGACAGGCCACCGGACTTTACCGTAACCGAAAAGATACCAGAAAATCAGGCGGCTCTTTATAGACTCTCAGGAGATTACAACCCGCTTCATATTGATCCGGAGTTTGCACAGGCTGCAGGACTTCCCAGGCCAATTCTTCACGGACTTTGCACATTTGGCTTCGCCGTACGTGTCCTTATCGACCAGGTCTGTGGAGGAAATGTCGATATGTTAAGGTCCTTCGGCTGCAGATTTTCAAACGTTGTTTACCCCGGGGATACTCTAACTATATCGGGTTGGAAGATGGAACCGGGGATATACCATCTGCAGGTATCCACAGAAAGGGGAGATGTTTTGTCTGGAGTAAGGGCGGAGGTAGGAAAAAGTTAAAACAGAACAGTTTGGAAGGAAAGATGGAGGGAACCATGAGCACAAGATGGAAGATCGTTAAAGGTTTTCCGGCAACATCGCAGGATGATTACCAGCTAAACCTTATATCCTTTCTTAAATTCGCCGCCAAAGTATATCCGGAACAAGAAGTAGTATCCAGAAATCTCGATGGCTCCCTGTATAGATCGAATTATGCTTACACTTACCGTCGAGTGCAGCAACTAGCCAATGGACTGGAATCCATTGGTGTAAAAGCTGGCGACCGAGTAGGGGTAATGGAATGGAATACCCATAGATTTTGCGAACTATACTTTGCCGTATCCGGCATGGGTGCTGTGTTGCTTGAAGTCAATCCACGAATATCGGCGGAAGAAAGAACTTATGTATTGCAGCACAGCGAAGCTAGCTTCCTGGCGGTTAGCGAAACAATGTTGCCACTTCTTGAGCCCTCTCTGCCGTCTCTGACTGGAATCAAAGCCGTCATCATCCTGCGAGATGACTCATCGAAACCCCTCCCTTCCCTTCCTGTTTCTACCTACGATTATGAAGCACTTTTGGAAAAACAGCTTCCCGTCTATGAATGGCCTATGGTTGATGAAAGATCAGCAGCCGTTGCCTGCTACACATCAGGAACAACGGGTAAACCCAAGGGGGTTTATCAATCTCACCGAGCTCTTTATCTCCACACCTGGGCTATCGCTCACGCCATGAGGCTTACTCACGACGATGTAGTGTTGCAACTTGTTCCTATGTTCCATGCTCAGGGTTGGGGAGTGTTTTTCGCCGCTCCAATGGTGGGCGCAAAGCTCGTATTTCCAGGACGTTACGCAGTGGACAATATGAAACCGGTGGTTGATCTGATTCTTCAAGAAAAAGTCAGCGCTACATGTGGAGCTCCGGCGGTGTTCATGCCCATGCTTGAATGTATAAGAGCTATGGATCCCAAGCCAGATCTTGCAGGACTAAGAATGATTTCAGGGGCAACAGAGCCTCCGCTTGCCATGATGAAAGGCTATTGGGATCTTGGAAAAGCTCAGGTTATACATGCTTATGGAGCCACGGAAACCGCACCTCTTGTTACTATCAATCATCTCAAGCCATCCCTGAAATTCCTGGATGACGACGCCAAGTGGGAACTTAAGAAAAAACAGGGACTTCCTGTTATGGGGCTTGACGTAGATATTCTAGGTCCAGATGGTAATCTACTTCCACACGACGGAAAAAGCGTTGGAGAGGTTATCATACGAGGTCCATGGATTACCGGATCATACTATAACGATCCTCGCAGTCAGGAAGCTTTCACAGAAGATGGTTACTGGCGAAGTGGTGATGCAGGAACTATAGACGAATACGGATATTTGAAAATTACCGACCGATTCAAAGATCTCATAAAAAGCGGTGGTGAGTGGATATCTTCGGTGGATCTGGAAAACGCAATTATGGCTCATCCCGCCGTGCTGGAAGCAACGGTTATCGGCATTCCTCATCCAAAATGGGAAGAACGTCCGCTGGCGCTGGTAATACTTCGTAAGGACTACGAAGGAAAGGTCACAAAAGAGGACATCCTGGATTTCATAAGACCCAAATTCGCCAAATGGCAGCTACCGGATGAAGTGCTGTTTGTTAGCGAAATTCCCAAAACCAGCGTAGGAAAATTTGCAAAAAGAGTGGCCAGAGATCTTTATAAGGACTTCTACATGAAAGAAAGCAAAGCCTAATTTGGAGGAACAGAGCGGCAAGTCAAAACCGGCTCTGCTGTAACCCGTGGTAGGGGTGATCGGCCGGTCGCCCACACCATGAACGGAAAATGGCGATGGTTATGAAAGACTACCGCCATTCTGAAAGCCAACAAAGGGAGAGATGTTCTATGTACAAAGAAGAGCACATTATTTTTCGCGAGTCCTTCCGGCGTTTTCTCGAACGAGAAGTGGTGCCTCATGTGCCCAGATGGGAAGAAGAAGGCATAGTTGATCGTGAGATATGGAATAAACTCGGTGAACAGGGTTTTTTATGTCCCTGGCTTCCTGAAGAATATGGTGGAAGTGGAGCCGATTTTCTATATTCGGTAATTATCACAGAAGAACTTGCTAAAGCGGGAGCTATAAGTCTCATGGCGCCTCTACACAGTGATATCGTAGCACCATACATTTACCGCCTCGGGACTGAAGAACAAAAAAGGAAATGGCTTCCACGGTGTGCTACGGGGGAGTGTGTGCTCGCCATTGCCATGACGGAACCAAATGCCGGGTCAGATCTGGCGTCCATTACTACTAGAGCAGAAAGACGTGGTGATTGGTGGATTATTAACGGTCAGAAGACCTTTATTTCCAACGGTATCCATGCTGATCTGGTGATTGTTGCATGTCGCACGGGTCCAAAAGATTCTGGACCCAAAGGGATAAGTCTTATAGCTGTGGAGCGAGGTTCTGAGGGGTTTTCCAGAGGAAGGCGACTTAAAAAAATGGGGTTACACGGACAGGATACCGCTGAGCTTATCTTCGAAGACTGCAAAGTTCCGGCGGAAAATCTCCTCGGGGAAGAAAACAAGGGTTTTTACTACATGATGGAACACCTCCAGCAGGAAAGGCTTCTTGCCTGCATCATGGCTCAAGCTATGGCAGAAACCATGTTTGATATGACTCTTGCTTACACAAAGGAACGCATGGCTTTTGGCCGTCCCATAGGCACATTTCAACATAACGCTTTTAAGCTTGTGGACATGGCTACAGAAATTGCCGTGGGACGAGCCTTTCTAGAAAAGCTCATCCTGCGCCACATGGAAGGTCAGGACATAGTTGTGGAAGTATCCATGGGAAAGACATGGATTTCCGAAATGGCTAACCGAGTAGCATATCAATGTGTGCAACTCCATGGAGGCTACGGTTACATGGAAGAATATCCCATAGCAAGATTTTATCGAGACGTGCGGGTCATACCTATATTTGCCGGAACAAATGAAATAATGAGGCTTATTGTGGCTAAAAGGCTTGGGTTATCATAAAAGAAGAGGTGAGGCTTACCGATGCAGGAAAAGAATCTACCGTTTCAGGGCATTAGAATCCTCGATTTATCAAGGCTTCTTCCAGGGCCGCTTTGTTCGATGCTTTTTGCCGATTTTGGGGCGGATGTTATCAAAATCGAAGATCCCAAGGGTGGAGATTACATCCGCCAATGGCCTCCTTTTGTTGGAAAATCGAGCGGTTTTCATGTGGTTCTTAACCGTAACAAACGTTCCCTTACGCTTAATTTAAGAGATCCCAGAGGGCGGGAGATTTTTCTTAAGCTTGTAAGGTCTGCTGATGTGGTTCTTGAAAGTTTCCGTCCTGGGGTGATGGAGAAACTCGGGATAGGATATGAAACTCTCAAGTCTGAAAATCCTCGGCTTATTTACTGTTCTATTACTGGATATGGGCGAGAAGGATTAAGAGCCCACAGGGCAGGACACGATATAAACTATTTGGCTGTAAGTGGTGTGCTTTCCTATTCAGGGAAAAACGGGGAACCGGTACTTCCAGGGGTTCAAATTGGAGACATCGGTGGTGGGTCCCTTCTTGCAGCCTTCGGTATCACAACCGCTCTGTATCGGCGGGAGAAAACCGGGGAAGGAGACTTTGTAGATGTCTCAATGACCGATGGCCTGTTTCTATTTCATGCTCTAAGATGGGGGAAGTTTTTAGCTGACGGCAAAGTCCCCAAACCCGGGGATGACATGTTGAACCACGGTTTAGCCTGCTACAATGTTTACCCGACCAGGGATGGACGTTATATGAGCCTGGGCGCTCTAGAACCACAATTCTGGAAAGCCTTCTGCCAGGCAGTCGGACACCCTGAGTGGGATACTCCAGCCTACTTTGAGCCGGGTCCTCATCAAAAAGAGCTCATGAAAGCCATAACAGACATATTCATGGAACGGACTCAGGCAGAATGGATAGAATTCTTCAGCCGAGTAGACTGTTGCTGTGAACCGGTTAGAAACTTAGATGAAGTCATAAACGATGAGGAGCTGGTTGCTCGTGGACTTGTGGTCAATATGATTCACGAACATTACGGAGCCTATCGCCAACTGGGGTCGGTGCTTCGTTGTGCAAACGTTCGGGCAACAATAAGGAGTCATGCTCCAGAGCTTGGCGAACATACGGAAGAAATCCTCATGCAGGAACTGGGCATGAGCGGTTCTGAAATCTCATCTCTAAAAGATCAGGGGGTGATTTGATACTAATTACGTGGGAATGCCTTATGGGTGTCGTTTGCTTCCGCACTCAGACTTTAAAGGCGAAATCCCCATTCGGCGAGCACTCGTCTGTTACGACGCCATTTTTCCTGAACTCTTACGTAAAGCTGTAAGTAGACCTTCCTGCCAAGAAATTTTTCGATGCTCATCCGAGAAAGCCTTCCTATTTCTTTGAGCATCCGCCCACCTTTTCCTATGATAATCCCCTTTTGGGAATCCTTCTCAACATGAATTGTTGCATCTATTATGGTTATATTCTTCTCCGGATCGTCCTTAAATCGCTCTATGGAGACGTGCACCGAGTAAGGAACTTCATCATGAGTAAGATGGAATATTTGCTCTCGTATAAGTTCGGCAACAATAAAACGTTCGGAAAGATCAGTAATATGATCTTCAGGGAAGTAACGAGGTCCCTCCGGGAGTATTTCTACTATCGCATCAACAAGCTCTCGAACGCCATCACCTAAAAGAGCCGAAACGGGGATGATGGCATGAAAATCATGCTGGTTGCGGTAGAAATCTATAATCGGGAGAAGAACGTTTTTATTAGGCACGGCGTCAATCTTGTTGATTACGAGAATAACAGGCGTGGTTGTGCGGCGTACGACTTTTTCTAAAATGTACCGATCAAGTTTTCCTGGAGGGTTAACAGGTTCAACCATAAAACACAATACGTCAACATCGTTCGTGGCTGCCAAGGCAGTGGATACGAGGATTTCGTTAAAAAGATCCTTACTTTCGTGGATGCCGGGGGTATCTACAAAAATAATCTGGCAGCGTTCATCATTATAAATTCCGGCGATACGATTACGAGTTGTTTGTGGCTTGGGCGAGGTTATAGATATCTTTTCCCCAATTATGGCGTTAAGAAGAGTTGATTTGCCAACGTTGGGAGCTCCAATAATGGAGGCGTAACCTGATTTAAATGAAATGTTTGTTTCCATATCGCTCCAATCTCCTATGATACATTCTTCTTGTCATTCCAAGGCGTCTCGAGCGAAGCGAGGAAACTCCGAGGAATCTCCAGGGAGATCCCTCGCTTCGCTCAGGATGACAGCAACCCTCTGTGGTTGCCCACATCAGGGCGGGCACATAGGCCTGCCCCTACATCGTTCGGGTAACAGCCCTTAAGTTAAATAAAGGCATGATGCCTTGCGTTTTTAGACACCATGCCAATCTTACTTATTTACAGCAAACCGGCTTTTCTTTTTAGCTCAGCAAGAGCATCACTTACAGCAGGAGGTGGCGAAGCAAGAGCCTTCTCTATTTTTTCATCCACCGTAGATGTTTCCGATGCAACTTTGCCGTAAGCTTCCGCAAGAGATTCTTCCTCGAGAACTTTCTGCTTCATGCGCTCAAGCATCGCTATGGTGCTGGATGAATCCACTCGCGCAAGCTGTTTGTTAATTTTTTTCATAGACTCTGCAGTCTTTGCTCTGGCTTTCAAGGTGATGAGCTCGTTTTCGTAAGATGCTATCTGTTTTTTGAGTTGCTCAACCTTGGCCTGAAGCTGTGCCGCCATAGCTTCCTGAGCCTGGTAATCAGCCTGAAGTTGTTTCGCTCGCTCCTCGCTTTCCTGCTTTCTCGTCAAGGCTTCCATAGCAAGCCTTTCTGCTTCTTGCATGTCCATTTCACCTCGTTTTGCCTTCTCAAGAAGAAGCAGGGCCTTTCTTTCATAATCTTGAGCTGCCCTTTGGAAGTCTTCCATCTGACGTTTAAGTCTAATCGCTAGAGCTTTAACTTCTGCAAGACTTTCCATCGCCGCCGTTAAATCTTTTTTCAAATCCCGGATCCCCTGTTCCGTAAGTTTTATGGGATCCTCAAGTTTATCTACCACCGCATGGGCTTCTGCCTGTCCAATCTTAAAAAGTCTCTGTAAAATCCCTGCCATTTTTTCCCTCCTTTTTGTCTTTCTTACGATTTAGCAAATTTCAGCAATTCATCCCCATACTCCACAAGAGCCATTTCAAGTGCCAGAATGGACGCCTCCAGTTCGTTAAAATCAAGATTCTTAAGCTGGAGTGTGTCTCTAAAAATCACGTACTTAGATTCTTCATCCAGCACAAAAGCTCCATGAACAAGAGTGCGGTTCATCTGAAGAAGTCTCTCGAAAAACTTTTCCCGATCCTTCTGAGGAACAGGCATAATGAGCTGTTCAATAATGACAATAGGATCCTCGCAGTCCACAACGAGATTTGTAATGCCCTTTCCCTCGTTTTTAACTACGAAAAGCTCTTCCTGAGGATCTTCGTGGACAATTTCGACATCCAGATTCAGAAGATATGACTTCACCTTTTGAAAATGCTCACTCATCCCCTTAACCTCCTTTTTGCCTGCTGTTTAATACTACTAATTACCACCCCTACCCCTCCCCTCAAGTCATAAAACTTTTTCTCGTCCGTCCTTCTTAAGCCACTCGATAAGCTCCGAAACCCTAGCAGTAGCAAGTCCTATACTTTTATCTGCCGCTCCGTAATAGACTCTAAGTTCATCCCCTTCGGCCACCCATCCACAGGGGAACACAACTTTATCCACATCACCAGTAAGCTCGTAATCAGCCAATGGGGCAAAAATCCAATTGTTTGACCTTGCAATCACTATCTCCGGATTTTCTAGATCAAGAAGAGCAAGCCCACAACGGTATATAGCTCCACTAACTGTTCTCTTTACGCCATGATACAACACAAGCCATCCTTCACTGGTTTTCAAAGGCGGAGGACCGATTCCTATTTTATCTGCATCCCACCATGCGCCCATCCGCGCCTGTATAATAACTTGATGCCCACCCCAGTGTTTAATATCTGGACTATAGGCCATCCAAATGTGAGCCCCAGCTCCAGGGAACGCCGGTACAGGTCTGTGAATAAGACCAAAATAACTGCCTGTCTTTTTTGAAATCTTCTCCGAAAACAAAGCAGCATCTTTATTTTCCGGTGGAAGGATGGGACCAACACGTTCAAAATGTCGGAAATCTTTTGTTAAAGCAAGAGATACCAGGGGACCGTATCGAGAATAGGCTGTATAAGTCACTGCCCATAAATCAAGGTCATGAATAAAAGTTATCCGTGGATCTTCAATCCCAAACTCCTCTTCTCTCCTTGAAGGATCAGGCATAAGGGCAGGTTCCGGATAGATCTCCCACCCTGTTATACCATCACTACTCGTAGCAATGGCTAGATGGGAAATTCCTCGCCTGTCTTCAACTCGCATAAGAAGCAGAGTCTTACCGTTGTAGAGTGTAGCTCCAGGGTTAAAAACAGCGTTCACAGGGTATGGCATATTTTCGGGACGAATAATTGGATTTTGAGGATGACGTTGAAAAAGTTCCTGTCTTTCCTGCATAGCTATCAACACCCTCCTTACGAAAACATAGAAATTAGAATTCCAACTCTAGAACAACAGGCTGTTTTGTTTTGCAGGACCATCTAGCCAGTTCGTATGCCTCACTGTACTGTCGCGCTACCACTTCCCATGAAACAACTTCATCTAAATAACGTCTAAGATTTTCACCTAAGACTAAACGCAGATTCTCGTCACAGGCGAGTTGAATAACCTTCTTTTTAAGCATGGCTTTGGTTGTGAAAAGAAGCCCTCCTTCGCTTTCAAGCGTCTGAGCTGTAAGGCCTTCCATAGGAGCCGTAGTGATAAAAGGTTTGTTTAGAGCGATAACTCGAGCAAGAGTCCCTGACTGAGTTTCGTCCACCGTGGGAATTACAATGAAATCACAAACAGCCATCACCTTGTAATATTCATCGCCACGTGGAATGAATTCATAATAGTGAGCAATGCCCTTTTTTTCCAGGAGGAGAGTTTCTTCTTTCCATCGTTCGTAATCTGCTTTATGGGCAGGATCACGCATAGTACCTGCAGCAAGAAGATCCCAATCCTGGCCCGTTCTTGCTTTTATTTCGTTGTGGATTTCCTCCCACATAGAAATCAAAATATCCCAACGTTTGTTAGACTGAATCCACCCTACCATCCCTACCACATGTTCAGCGAGTCCCACGCGGTCAAAGCCCAGTTCCTGCCTGATTTTAGGAATTTCGTGAATACCCCATCGCTTATCTGGTCTGGCTCCATGAGGCACCACCATGATGTTTCGTGGTGTAGGCCAATTACGAGTTGTGAAAGTCCAGTGGAGTCGCCATTTCTGGTAATGACATTTGAAGAGCACAACATGGCTTTTCTGACACATCTTAAAAATGAAGTCAGCTTCCGGATCTCTCAAGCGTCCATGCACAGTATGGGGTTCTACCACCAGAGGAAAATCGTTTATAGAATCTAGAAGTTCTAGGAAACCCTGATTTCCATCACCAATACCACGCTCGTCGTAATATTCATAAAGACCATACTCGTGTTCGATATGAACAGCGTAAGGATTAAGCTCTTGTATCTTCTTTGCCACTGGCTTCCACCAGTCACGTTGTTTCATGTCTATAATCGGAATCACACCATCACCACTACCATCAGTGTGGCTTATAACGAGGACATCCCGATCAGGATGGGCTTTCTGGATAAACTCTCGAGCTTCCTCACAAAAGGTTGCAATACCGCACAATCTTGGTGGATAAGAGCTGATCATGACAATAGGTTGGCCACTCACGGTATTTCCTCCTTTTGATCGGTCCTAAGATAGTTGCCATGCTCCGCAACTACGTTGGAATTTCTCTCTGCTTCGATTGACACCTGTTTGCTCCTCAGACCATACATATTCAGCAAAGAAAGGAGCCATGCAAGAGTGGATTCTGCTCCCTGGTTTCTATTCGGTCCTGTAGGCGTAAGACCATCACAACACCCACCGGTACGGTAATCGTAAAGAGGCACTTTAAGGTCGTTTCTTCCGAGGAACCACTCCAGACACATCTGAGCGTAATCAATCCAGACATCGTCAGCGGTAATAAGATAAGCATCCTTTAAGGCTTCGATCATTTCCTGAGCTTCTATCGGCTGTTGATCGAAACGAGCGCGAGGACCGTTTTTGGTAAACCAACCGTTATTTCCAATAGGAACAAAATGCCCCTTAGGATCCGTTTGAATTTTTACAAGCCATTCCAGCGACTGAAGCCCGGCCTGGATAAAATCACCGTTACCCATATCGTAACCGGACACTATCAAAGCCTGAGGAATTTTGCCATTTCCGTAAGACACAATATCTTCGATCCAGTACCAATCGGGGCGAGCATTTTGACGGTAAAGATCGTAAAGTCTGTGAGCAAGAGTATCCCGTACACGGCGAACTTCACGGTCTCCCGGAAATTTCTGAAGGTAAGAATGAATGCCAACCAAAGCTGATGCCCATGAACGAGGCGAGCTAAAATCCAAAAGAGCGGGCAGAGCTTTCAAAAACAGCTCAATAGCAGGTGCTCTGATTTCATCCGAATCGGCAAGAGCAACGGCTTCACCAAGAGCCCAGACGGCTCGGCCATGGCTGTCTTCTGATCCAACCTCTTCAAGCCAGGTTCTGTCATAGCCCATGAAATTTCTAAAGCGCCCCTTCTCTTCATCAAAAGCGTGGAATAAAAAGGCAAGATAAGTGCAAGCAAGGTTTGTTAGAAAACTTTGTTCCAGTTCTATGTTAACATCATTTGCAAGAAGAACAGTGATAAGAGCTCGAGCGTTATCGTCCGTGCAATAACCGTGATGCCGATTTGGAACAATGTATTTCGCATGTTGAATAACGCCAACGTTGTCAGTCAGTCTAATCAGATGATCCAACCTTGGCTGGGGTATTTCCTCAGGAAGAAAGGCGATTTCCTTTGTGAAAAAGAATGCTCTAGGTCTTCGTTCGCGTTCAGCTTTAACCGTAGCAAAAGTCTCTAGGTATTTTCTGGCCACTTCTTTCCAGACCATATCACGGCAAAAGGTATAAGCCCTCTTCCTCATAGCGTGCCGCTCTACTTCGTTATCAAGGAGGTATATGATCTGTTCTGCCAGAGCTGATGAATCCCTAAAGGGCACAAGGCAACCTCTTCCATTGGCGAGCATCTCCTCAGCGTACCAGTAAGGTGTAGAAACTGTTGCTTTACCGGCTCCCATAGCGTAAGCAAGAGTTCCTGAAACGATCTGTTCTTTGTTGAGGTAAGGAGTTACATAAACATCTGCTGCTCCAAGAAACTCACAAAGCTCCTTTAGAGAAACAAAACGGTTGTGGAAAATTATATGATCGTCCACTCCAAGCTCCCTCGCTCTTCTTTGAAGCGAAAGCCTGTAAGATTCTCCCTGTTCACGACGAATATGTGGGTGAGTGGCACCCAACACAAGGTAAACCACGTCAGGATGTTTCTCAACTACCCCAGGAAGAGCATCAATCATGTACTCAATACCTTTACCTGGGGATATTAGACCGAAGGTGAGAATAACTTTCTTGCCCTCCACTCCAAACTGATCTTTGTAAAAATTCGGATCCACAAAGGGAACATCGGGAATGCCATGAGGAATCATCACAATTTTTTCCTGAGGAACATGGTAAACCTCTTTGAGTATCTCAACGGCCTTCCAGCTTAACACAACAACTCTGTCTGAAAGCTGACATATTCTTCTCAAGACCGAAAATTGTCCGGGAGTGGGTTGCATCAAAACTGTGTGCAAAGTGCTCACAATGGGCATCCTTAGCCCAGAGAGAAGTTCCAAAATGTAGGCACCGTATTCTCCACCGAAAATCCCGTATTCGTGCTGTAGGCACACCACATCAACACGGTTTACGTTCAGAAAATCGGCAGCAAGCCTGTATTCGGTAAGCACTCTCTGGTTAATCTCAAACCTAACCTCCTGCGGATAGGCATACCCGCCAGGCACATCGTTCATCGCCACAGCCCAGCACTCCAAGGAAGGCATTTCGTTTGAAACGGCGGTTAGAAGGTCGGTGGTAAATGTTGCGATTCCGCATTGTCTTGGAACATAATTGCCTATAAACACAACTTTAGAAAGGTCTCCAGGGTAAGCACTAGGTCGCACCATCGGAATTTCACCGGAAACTCAGGCCGTTTATTTTATCACAGCCTGAGGCTGGGGTATTTATATTCCGCCTTTAAACCAGGCCTTCCCAATCCCCAGCAGGCGGTATTTTGGGAAAGCCACAGCACTTTAGCTTCCAAGAATCAGGCAAAAATTAACCCCTAGACTAATCGTAATTAATATTTAAGTATTGCCGAAAATCTTGTCATTATGGAGCAAGAATTGACATCTTAGAGAAGTGCCTGACTGGCAAAACTAAAGCCCGCGAAAAAGTTCTACAATATGCTTTACCTGAACGTTTGCACCAGCTTTAGAAAGTCCTCCAGCTATCTGTAACATACACCCGGGACAGGCCGTTGAAACTATTTCTGCTCCAGATTGAATGATATTGGTAACTTTCCTTTCTCCTATGCTCTCGGAGATATCCCCGTATTGCAAACCGAAGCTTCCTCCAAAACCACAACAAGAATCAGATTCTGTCATTTCCACAAATTCGTAACCCGAAAGGGACTTTAAAATTCCTCTGGGCTCTCTCCATATTCCAAGGGATTTTTTAAGATGGCAGGGATCGTGATAAGTAACCTTGATTCTTTGAGCATGAGAAACACGCCCGGATTCCCCAAAATCAAAGCGAGTGGCCAGAAATTGCACAATATCCATGAGCTTGCCAGATAAAGAATAAACCGATTCTTTCACAGATGCAGACTCATCGGCTACCATAAGTGGCCATAACTTTTTGATGACCATTGAACATGTTGCACAACTGGTAACCAGCACATCAATTTTGCCAGAAAAGGCTTTCACATTCTGACGAATAAGTGATCTAAAGGCGTCAATATCACCAAGCGAAATAGCCGGTATCCCGCAACAAACCTGATCTTCGGGAATGAAAATGCCCATTTTTTTAATTTTAAGTACTTCGATCATAGATTCAGCCACAGATGGGAAAATACGGTCTATAAGACATCCAACAAAGATGCCGACTCTTTCATGACTGGCCGCAGCAGGAATATCGAGCGATGAAATGCGATCTCTGAAAGGTGTAGTGGCCAGAGGCATCAAATGACGGTTCTTAAAAAACGCAATTGGAAATCGAGCATGGACGGTGCCAATGTCAGAATCGGTTCCGGCAAAAACAAGAGGCTGGCACAGAGCAAGGATGTTCATCACACTATGAAATCTTTCTGGTGCAGAAAGAATTTTCCTGAGAAACAGTCGTTCCCACAGTGAAAGTTTCTCGTAAGCGTAAAGTATTGACCTAGCCTTAATAAATATTGCCAAACACTTCACACCACTTGGGCAGTTTGCTTCACAGGCTCCACAAAGCAAGCATCTTTGAAGGCGCTCCAGAACGCCATGAATTTCTTCAAAAACTCCATTTTTTAACGCATCTACTAGAATAATCTTACCTCGAGCCACATCTGGTTCTCGGCGAGTTTCACGGTAGAGAGGGCACACAGACTGACACATTCCACAGCGCATACAAAGCGAAAGATCTCTTTCGAGGCTTTTTAACGTCACAATGATCTCTGAAATTTTGCGGCTGGGCATAATCAAAGAGAGAAAAGCTCCCGCTTTACCCTCCGGGGCGGAATCTTAAGCGTGCGTTTTAACTCCTCTAGCACAAAACGCTGCATAGGGGGAGGACCGCAGAGAAAAAACTGAGCCCGATGGGTATCGGTAATGTATTTTTCAAAAATAATTCCTCTCACAAGCCCTTCTTCCCAGAAGAATCCATCATTGCTAACGTCTTTCAGGAAATCATCGGTTACACGTTCTTCGCTCAAAACATGCACCACTGTAAGCCAGGAAGAAGTTTTTACTAACTGGGAAAGCTCCTCGTATGCGATAATATCAGCTTTCGATTTATTACCCCATATCAACGTGACCTTCACCGGAAGGGATTGTTTGGCTACATGGCGTATAATACTCAAAAAGGGCGTTACTCCAACACCCCCAGCAATGCAAATAAGATGGGCATCCTCTTTGAACTTGGGAGTAAAAACACCATAGGGACCTTCACACAGGAAAGGTGTTCCTGGTGCCACAGTCTGGAGATTTCTGGTAAAGGACCCCACAGCTTTTACCGTGCAGCATATTTTACCTTCACCAGGAGCGCAGGATAGCGTAAAGGGATGAGGTTCGCTCCATCCTAGAAATCCGGTATCATAGCGAAATATTGCAAATTGGCCAGGAAGCCAGCTGGCAAAACGTCCAGGCCCTTCATGGCGAACGAATGTGTAGGTGCAGGTATCATGAGTTTCTTCTTTAACCGATTCTAGAAACCAACGACATTGACTCTTCCTGACAGCGACATAAGACAGCCGATATCCAAAAAGCGCTACCCATGATATTCCCATGACTGCCCATCCAACGGTCATGGGAAAGATTCTCATATCTCTGCCCACCACAATAGAATGAAGAAGAGCTGCCGGAACTACTAAATAGAGCATCACATGGAAAGGTTTCCACAGCTTAAAGGGAAGGAAATACTGTCCAGCTTTAGCAGCAAGAATCGCAACTATAAGGATAAGAAGTGCCCATCGAGCAATTACCAGAGCGTTATCGGTAAGATCCCAAGAATAGGGAGTAAACTGAACAACAAAATCCCACACATCTTCTGGACTTCCACCGACCAGTCTAGAATATCCAAAAATTTTCAGAGCAACATGAATCAGAACACAAAGAACCACTACGGGTCCGAACTTTTTGTGGAATCTAATGAGCCGATCCAGGCCAAACGGTTTTTCGATGATAGGAAGCCGCACACCGAAAGAGATCATAAAAAGCATCAGGTAAATTGCAATGATACCAAATAAATTTCCCACATCAGCAAGTTTGCTGACCCAGTCCTCTGCTATAAACCGATCTCTAACGGCTAAGATCCACAGGGCACAAAAAAATCCAAAAAGGCACAACCAAACCAGAATCCACAACCACCTAAGTGTTCTACTTCCTACCATTCACTTTTCTCCGTAGCTTGCAACGCTTTAAAAGAACATCATTACCTGTTTTGTTCAAACTCTTCGACAGCTTTTCTAAACCCTTCTGGAACACGCACCGGTTTTTTTGAAGATTGGTCAATCATCACATTTACTATGTGACCGTCGGCTATCAACACACCGTTTCGAAAAAGTCCAAGACTGAAGGTGAAGCTCGTATTTCCTATGTTAGAAATTTTAGCTCCTACCTGAAGTTCATCGTCAAAAAAGGCTTCTCCACGGTAGCGACACAGAGCTTCAACGGTGAAAAAATCATAACCTTCTTCCAGAAGTTTTTCGTAGCTGTAGCCAATAGCTTTCATATAATCCGTTGTTCCTATATCGAAATAGACCAAATAATTAGCAAAATAGACATGCCCCTGAGCATCCGTATCAGCATATCGGACTCTGACCGTAGTTTTAAAACGAAACTCATCTTCGCTCATTAATCACTCCCATTTCACTTTACGTCCTGATTATCAGCATTTACAAGGCGGTGAAGATCTTTTCCAACCTTAAAGAAAGGCAGGCGTTTGGGTTCTACCTCTATAAGTTCGCCCGTTCTGGGATTTCTTCCCTTGTAGCCGTCGTAAGATTTAACCTTGAAACTCCCAAAGCCTCTTATTTCTATCCTGTCCCCCTTTATTAAAGCCTCCTCCAGCGTGTCAAACACAGTGTTAACTATCACTTCCGCCAGTCTAATTGGAATTCCTTCACTTTTAGCAAGGGTTGTAATAAGTTCACTTTTAGTCATACCCCCCTCCGTTTTTACTTTTTCTTAACAGGCGTTATCCTATCTTTACCCTTCATGTAAGGACGGAGAGCTTCGGGAATAACTACGCTCCCGTCTTCTTGCTGGTAATTTTCAAGAATTGCCACAACGGTTCGACCTACAGCCAATCCCGAGCCATTCAAAGTATGCACAAGTTCTGTTTTTTTCTTGCCTTTCCGTCTAAAGCGAATATCTGCCCGTCTCGCCTGAAAGTCTTCAAAATTGCTACAAGAAGAAATTTCCCGATAAGTATCCTGTCCTGGCAACCAAACCTCTATATCATAAGTTTTAGATGCAGCAAAACCAAGATCCCCTGTGCACAGGCTGACAACTCTATAATGAAGCCCCAGGGCCTGCAAAATGGCTTCAGCATTGGCAAGAAGAGATTCAAGTTCGGAATAAGAATCCTCTGGCTTTACAATTTTCACAAGCTCAACTTTATTAAACTGATGCTGACGTATAAGGCCTCTTGTGTCTTTTCCATACGATCCCGCTTCAGAACGAAAACAGGGAGTATAAGCCGTGTAATATTTAGGAAGCTCGTCCTCCTCAAGAATTTCCCCAGCGTGAATATTGGTTACAGGAACTTCGGCGGTTGGAACAAGGTAATAATCCCAGTCCTCAAGTTTGAACAGGTCATTTTTAAACTTAGGAAGCTGGCCGGTGCCTATAAGGCTTGAACTGTTAACTATAAAAGGTGGAAGAACCTCCGTGTAGCCGTGCTTAGTGGTGTGCATATCAAGCATAAAGTTAATAAGAGCTCTTTCCAGTTCAGCTCCTGCTCCCCAATAAAGAGTAAACCTTGCTCCCGTCATTTTGGCTGCGCGCTCAAAGTCAAGAATTCCCAGTTGTTCACCAATATCCCAATGCGGCTTGGGCTCAAAGTTGAAGGATGGTTTTTCTCCCCAGACTTTCACAACGGGATTGTCTTTTTCATCCTTTCCCACCACTACTGATTCGTGAGGCATGTTAGGAATAAAAAGAAGGATTTCCTGGAGTTGCTTTTCAATCTCAGCAAGTTCATCATCAAGAGCTTTGATGCGTTGAGACAATAGTCGAGACTCTTCAACAAGGTGGCTGGCATCTTTTCCTTCTTTTTTAAGTCTTGCGACTTCTTCCGACGCTTTATTTCTCTGGTGCTTTAACTGTTCGACCTCGCGAAGTTTTTCTCTCCTCTGCTCATCAAGTCGCTTAAATTGGGACAGATCAAAATCTAACTGACGATTTTTCAACATTAGTTCGACTTGATCTATATGCTCTCGCACAAACTTGATATCTAGCATTATCAGAACCTCCCGTTGAAGTCTCAAAGTTGATGAGTTTTTAGGGTGACTGTCCTTTTCCAGTTGCCGGTGACGTTGAAGGCTTTTCTATTTCGGCGCTTACAAATTCGACCTTATAATCAGACAATTCATCAATAGGAGGAAGATTATAGAAAACCACCATAAAGGGCACCTTATCACCGGGTTTTACTCGAACATTGGAAAGACTTTCTCCCTCACGGCGCATCATACGTTCTTGAAGTTTATCAACGGGCAACTGAGCAAGTTCTTCTTTGGTGAAAAGGTTTCCAGCGTAAAACCTTTGGCTCAAAAGTGCCTTACCATTAGTCCCGATAACTTTTCCCTCGAGGAGAATAAAGCTAACCGGAGCTTTGGACTCATTGATAGCTTCTCCCTGGACCACGAGTATTTGTCCAACGTGGACGTTTTCAATAAAAAATGCCTGAGTTTGAGGATTAAATATTATGGAAGGGGAATCTGCCTGTTGGGCAGAAGATTCCACGGATGACGCTGGTTTTGAATGTTTTCCCACATACTTGTATATCAAAAACCCCAAAAGGACGAGGATAACACCTGCGATGACGATAATTTTATTCAATGCCAAAGGAGAAGATGCTTTCTTTCTTGCGATAGGTTCTGAAACTGGCTTAGGCGGCTCTTCTTCTGCTTCTTCTTTTCCAAAAAAGTCAGAATCCCTCGATAAGCCTGCTGAAGAAGTTCCTGCTATTTTTTCAATTTCTTCACCTAAGGAGTCATCCAGGACTATAACCTTTTCGCTTTTTTTTGGTTCCTCCTCAGGTTTTAGGTTAACGACAAAAACATGCCGACATCGAGAACACCTGACCTTGATTGTATCCTTATTAGCAACTTTTGACGGATCAATCTTAAATTTGGTCCCGCAAGATTCACATGTGATTATCATGAATCATTTCTCCTGCCTATTCTTCGATAAAACATACTTCATAGATTCCTTCCAGGTGCCGATAACACTCCGAATAATCCAGACCATACCCTACAAGAAACCCCTTCTCAATCTTAAAACCACAATAATCGATCTGAACCGAACATTCCCGACGTTCCGGCTTATCGACCAGCACGCAAACTTTTATAGACGAAGGATTGCGTTGCTTAAGATACTTTACCACCCAGTCCAGGCTCAACCCCGTATCCACAATATCCTCGACTAGCAAGACATCTTTTCCCTCGATAGGAAGTTCTACGTCCTTGGTTACCGTAATGGTTCCACTAGTCTCATCCTGCAATCCATAGCTAGAAACCCGGATAAAATCAATTTTACTCGGCACATTAAGAAATCTCACTAAATCAGCAAGAAAAATGAAAGCGCCCTTTAAAATTCCTATAACAACAACTTCTTCCTTGCCAGAATAGTCTTTGTTGATTTCGTCTGCAAGCTTTTCGATTCTTTCTTTAACCGTTTTGCCGTCAAGAATACATTTTAAAGTATGAGGTTTCATCTGATCTTCCCCCGTGATGTGACCGTTATTAATACGCTTTCACATTGGAAGAAAATCGTGAAAAAGTCAACAATACCTTATTGGATGTTCTAAAAATCTCCAGAACTGTCTTGCTGAGCGTAAGCAAGACATCCCTTAAGGAGACCTCTTGCTATCGAGGCTGTGTCATAATCACATTCACAGGATCATTCATTGTAGGGGCAACGTCCCGTTTCAACGGGTCTCTCCTATACGGCACACCGAAAGAAGTGCTGGGATTCCTCGGCACGTCGTGCCTCGGAATGACAAAAAGAGCTGTCACCCCGAGCGTCAGAGGCTGTGTCACAATTACTCCAGCGGGGAGAGTATAGGAAATTTTTGCGGAAAAAATATCAGAAAGTGTCGAAAGATGTCACAAAAACTCGGAGTGAGGGTATATAGTGGTTGTGAAAGGAAAACACAGCCATGGTATACAGACGTGGTGATCGATATCAAATGATGATACTTCCGCGAAGCATCGAGGACTACGTGGC
>JGI20130J15133_1000699_pt1 | contig 30599 bp, 28 predicted proteins | sample WasSprMetagenome_FD_15133 | JGI IMG/M metagenome (IMG submission 15133) | reverse complement strand
ATAATAGCCGTCTATAGTCACCAAAACTTTAGACTCTGCAAGTCTAAGTCTATCTGCAACAGCAGGAGGACTGAAGCCTGAGAATATTGGAGAGGCTATGGCACCGATCCTTACGGCTGCCAACATCGCCACAATAGATTCAGGCATCATAGGCATGTAAATAGATACTACATCGCCACTCTTAACTCCCATGCTGAGAAGATAATTTGAGAATCTCTTGACATGATCTTCTAACTCACTATATGACATGATCTTCTCAAGCCCGTCTTCACCAACCCATATAAAAGCCTTCTTCTCTCCAAAACCTTTCTTAACGACCCTATCTACAACATTATATGATGCATTGATCCTTCCGCCGACATACCATCTGCTCCACTCAATACCTTGAGAAACATCAAGAACCTCATCAAATTCTCTAAACCATTCAATATCCAAGATCTCTGGGGCTCTACCCCAAAAGCTTCTAAGACTTCTTATACTAAATCTTATAAAATCTTTATAATCTTTAGTCTTAAACATCTGAATAAGATTTTGAACATTAGCTTCGTCAACAATATCTTTTGTAGGTCTCCAAATATAATTAGAGGCCATAGAAACCTCCGATATAATTAGTTACTGAGAAGACTTTAATTAATTTATTAATATTTTAAACATTTATAATATCATGATCTGTACAAGTCTCTTTTATATATTATAGCAAAAAAATAATGGCTATTGGCATGATACTTAACCTGGCAGAGATCTATACTCCCAAAAGAAGAATTATAAGAGGATCTATAAAAATTGAAAATGGTGTGATCAAAGATTTAAAGCCTTATTGGAGGTCTTCAGACCATTCACAGGAGATTAAAGAGATGATCGCTGCGCCAGGCTTCATAGATACACATATACATGGCTATGCAGGTTTTGATGTGAGCTCTGGGAGCATAAATGAAATCAAAAGATTATCAGAGGAACTTATTAAAATAGGTGTGACAAGTTTTGTCCCAACAACAGTCTCTTTAAAACATGAAGATCTTGTTAAGGTGGCGGAGGCTATCGGAGACCTCTTATCAGAAGATCCTATGGATCATAATAGGTCTAGGGTGTTAGGACTACATCTTGAGGGGCCCTATATAAATGTTGAAATGAGAGGAGCACAAAATCCTGAGGCTATTAGAAAACTTGACATGAGTGAGATAGATGAATATATAAAAGCTTCAGAGAGGAACATAAGAATAATAACGTTGGCACCAGAGATAGATAATGTTTTAGAAAAGATCCCTGAGATAGTCAATAGAGGAGTTATTGTAAGCATTGGACATACTAACGCCTCCTATGAGGAGACTAAAAAAGCTATCGAGAGAGGTGCTAGAAGGATCACACATATATTCAATGGAATGAGAAGATTTCATCATAGAGATCCTGGTCCAGCTCTCGCAGGTTTAGAAGATGAGAGAGTATTCATAGAGTTCATAGCTGATCTTGTTCATTTAGCTTCTCCTGTGGTTAAAATGATAACAAAAGTTGCCAGATCAAGAGCCGTCGTGATAACTGATTCAATAAGTGCGACAGGACTTGGAGACGGAGTATATATGCTCGGAGGATTAAAAGTGATGGTTAAAGACAGTGTTGCCAGATTAGAAGATGGAACATTGGCTGGAAGCACTTTAACGATGATCAAAGCTTTATATAATTTGATTCATATAGGGTTAGATGTGTCAGAGGCGTTATATCATCTCACAGAGGCTCCCGCAAGATCTCTCGAGATAAAAAGTCTAGGCTGTCTAAGACCTGGGTGTGTAGCCGACATAATTCTGATGAATAAAGATCTTGGAATATCAAAAGTGTTTTTAGAAGGAGAGGAGGTCTACACAAAATGATGGTGTGTAGAAATTGAGTAGTTTAAAGAGAAATAATGTTGCTATAATAGCTGACTGGGATGCTGATGGAGCAGTCTCAGCCGCTGTAATAGTCTATTCACAGAAATATGAAGGAGTATATCCTGTGAAAAAGTCGTTAGACATAGATCTTTATCCTTCAGAGCCTTATGGAGCTTTTAAAAGACTTGACACATTATATTGTTATGAATCTCTTGTTTTTCTAGATATACCTGTAATAAAGATATCTATAGATCAGATTGTGATATACAGAGATAGATGTAAAGATACAAAGATCATATATATAGATCATCACTTGTCAACGCATAGAGAGCTTGATAAACTCATGAAGATAGTAGATGAAGCACTCGTGGGGTATGTGCCTACATCAAAAATCGCTTATGACAGGATCCTTATGGCGGGAGCTAGAACAAATCAACGTCTTGAGAAATTTGTATCAACAATATATTACATGGATCAGGGCTTGAAAGTTCCTGAGGATCTTAGGAGGATCATGAGGCTTTTAGCAGATGTGTCAAAATACATGGCTTATAAAAAAGATGAGGAGACATGGATAAAAATAGTCAATTGGATGGCTCCAAGAATCGTCCATTCATATCTGGATCATAATGTCTTAACAAAGATCCGTGGCTACGTCGAAAAAATTGATCAGGAGATGAAAAGCTTTGCAAATGAGATAGCAGTATCAGCTCAGAGAATAGGAGTATTCAGATTTATTGATGCCAGAAAAAAATGGCGTAGAAAAGGAGCATCATCACTAGCCTCAGTATTATACAGGATCTTTAGAGCTCCAGTGGCGGTCATAGTCTCAGATCCTCACGAGCCTGACAAAGCTCTTTTAATAATAAAATATCCAGGCAAAGCATATAAAATAGCAAGATATATAGAAGAGAGAGGTCTCTTGATAAGTATAGGAGGACATCCATCTCTGGCAATAATAAGATTCGACTTAGAAAAACTTGGAGAGATAAAAGATCTTTTGAATAAGATAAGAATTTGAACCTCTCATCTTATTATCACTATAAAAGGAGTATANACTAAGATATTTACTGCTGTAATAAGAATTCCTAACTTGACAAAATCTATAGATGAAATAGTTCTTCCATATCTACTTTCAAGAGCCTCTAAAATAATTATGTTAGANGCTGCGCCGAACAACGTTAAGTTGCCGGCNATAGTAGAGCTCATGGCAAGAGCTATCCAGTCTTGAGCTGTCAAAAAGTTTTCATCTTTAAAAGTCTTAAGATATTCTATAAAGATCTTTGTAAAAGGAACATTGCTCAGAAACTGACTAAAGACTATAGATACAATTGTTATCTGAAAAACTCTGGCAAAAATATTGTCACTATCCAGAGGCGCCAGAACATTAAGAGGTTTATATAATACTCCTGTGTCCCAGACAGCTTTCATTGTTATAAACATTGTTATGAAAAAGATTATTGTTCCCCAATCAACGTTTTTAATTATCTCTCTAGGTCTCTCAGTAAAAAGATATGCTCCAGTCGCAACTATAAATGGTATGAAGCCTATGTATCTTATATGATAAAGACCTAATAGACTCATAAGATCGTTTATAAACAGAAGTAGTATAACTATTATCAGTGCTAAAGCGCCTACATAAGCATCTCTTCTATCTCTGATAAGCTCCTGAGGTACTAAGCCTACCTCAATTCTTCTATTTTCAATCTTAAACAATTTGATCATTAGAAGAGGCGTTATCAGAAGATTTATTATTGTAGGTATCAATAAATATTTGATAAATGTTATTAAAGGAGCTTTTATAGCTGACTCTGTAGCGATCAACATGTTCTGAGGATTTCCTATAGGAGTCATCACAGAACCTATCGTTATAGAATATGCCAGAAGAAGAGTTAATATCCTAAGATCTATACCGGTTATTCTTGATAAAGAATATGCTATCGGAGGACCCATGACTTCAAGAGCAAGCCTCGCCCTTCGGGGCGAGGATTCGTTTATATTTATAAGTCTTTCAAGATAATTTTTATGGTCGTGATGAGATGTATAATATTTTGAGGGCTTGGGGGCTAAAATCTCGAATGGGCGCTTCATTAGAGCGCCTCGATGACCCTAGGGGGGAGGCCCCGATGTTTGCCTCCAGCCCGATGATTATGATGAAAAATTAAACCCTCACCAGAGGGCTAACACCCGAGACCCAGAGGTTCGAAACCCCGCCCTTTAGGGCGGGGAGGGGTCATCGCCATAGTATCGTTTACAGCCACAGCTGATAGAAGACCTATTGTCATAGAATATATTATGAGCAGTGTATAGATGCTTTTAGAAGTTATCATGATCCTCCACGCAACAAGATCTAGAAGACCCGAAGATTCTGCAATAGATACTATGCTGAACATCCCCACCAGAAATAATATCACATCAATATCAACAGCTGAAGATATCTGATCTATGGATATCAAGTCGAAAGCCACAGCAATAAAAGAGAAGAAAGCCATATAAGCCCACACAGGGTTTTTAGGATTTTTATATCTAAGCAGTAACGAGATGAACATAGAGAGAAGGATCGCCACAGCTATAAACTGTTTCAGTAATCCATTGGATAATATATCTAGCATTTTCACCAATGATATGAGCTAAATATAAGTAGGCTAATAAGCTTTCTGTTGCAACTCATCTGAGATGTTCTAGGTCAGAAATCAAGTATATAATAATCCTGAGAAAAATTTTTATTCTAGAAAATTATGATAATAAAGATGGTGGGCCGGTAGCTCAGGTGGAAGAGCGCTCGGTTTGCACCCGAGAGGTCCCGGGTTCAAATCCCGGCCGGTCCATCTATCATTTGATTTTTGATAGTTTTTATATAAATATCTTTTTAAACTATTTATTTAAGGTAGTGTTGTATGAACAGAGATCAGATGCTTGGAATAATACTTCTACTAGTCTCTATTCTGATCATAATTGTATATGGTTATCTAATGTTTTTCTACTCAGAAGGCGTAGCAATGTTATTGCTTAAACTAACTGCTTTTATAGCTGTAGCAGGTGTTTTCGGAATATTAGCATGGATAGGATATACTCTAGCTACTACACCACCTCCAAAGCCTATTGAAGAGATTGAGAAAGAGATTGAGGAAGAATTAAAGAAATTAGAGAGCGAGACTCAGAAACAACAGTAAAAATCTATCAGATAAAAAGATCTTTTGTAATAAATATTTTATGACTTAGATAAACAAGGTTATTAAAAGTATAATAATTAAATATTTTATAACTTAAATTTTTGTGGAGAGCTTTATGTTTCCATTTACTTCTCTAGATGATTTTAAAATAGATATTCCTGAGGAAGTTGAGATCCTTAGAAAAACTGTGAGAGAATTTGTTGAGACAAAACTTGTGCCAAGATTATCAGAGATTGAGAAGACAGGAGACATTCCAGAGGATCTTTTGAAAGAAGCCGCCAAGGCAGGGTTCACAGGAATAGGGATACCTCCAGAATATGGTGGTCAAGGAGGATCTTTTCTTGAGATGGTCGTGCTTCAAGAGGAGCTTTCAAGAGCTTCTCTAGCTTTTGCAGCATCTATAGGAGTATCAGGCTTGTTTACTATACCTGTCTTGTTGTTTGGAACCGAAGAGCAGAAGAAGAGATATTTGCCACATATAGCCTCTGGAGAAAAATTTGCCGCACATGCAAATACAGAGCCTGGGGCTGGAAGCGATGTTGCAGGTATTCAGTCTACAGCTAAGAAAGTCGATGGAGGCTATGTACTTAATGGCAGAAAAATTTTTATAACAGGCGCTGGAAAAGCTGACTATTTTATAGTGTCTGCAAGAACAAGTCCTCCTCCGAGTAGAAGAGAAAGGTGGAAAGGTATAACTATTTTTATAGTTGAGAGAGGATTTCAAGGCCTTAGAATAGGCCAGAGATTCAATGTGATAGGTCTAAGAGGTGAACAGCCTTACGAAGTGATTTTAGATAATGTGTTTGTTCCTGAGGAGAACGTNGTTGGTCAAGTAGATGAAGGATTTAAAATACTTGTCACAACATATGATTACGCAAGAATTTCTGTNGCTGCTCAGGCAGTGGGTCTTGCACAGGCAGCTTTTGAAAAAGCTTTGAACTATTCGCTTCAGAGACAGGCTTTCGAGAGACCTATAATAAGTTTCCAAGGAATAAGTTTTAAACTCGCTGAGATGCTTTCAAAACTAGTTGCAGCCAGACTACTAACTTACTGGGCTGCATCAAGAGCTGCAAAAGGTGGTGAAGAATTCATCTTCGCATCTTCTATAGCTAAGATGTATGCCACAGAAGTTGCTGAAGAAATAGCATTAATGTCTATAAAAATTCACGGGGGAGTAGGACTCGACGAGGAATATGGGGTCACAAAATATCTACGAGACGCATTAGTCACAGAAATATATGAAGGCACTGGAGAGATACAGAGGCTGACAACCATTAGAATGCTTCTTAAAAAAGTTTTTGGAATAGATCTTGCATTTATGTAGCTTCAAATCCATTTTTTAGAATACTCTCTCAATACTCTCAAAACATTTTCATATGCTATCCCTCTGATCTCATTGTCTGAAAAGCCTTTCTCAGAAAGTTTTCGCAAAAGATCAGGGATTTTTGTAACGTCTTCTAAACCTCTCGGCGTCTTCTCGATCCCGAAAAAGTCAGAGCCTATGGCAAGTATATCAGAGCCGAAGCGTTCTTTTACATCTATTATATGAGCAACAAGATCATCTATAGATCCTTCTCCTCCGATAGTTGATGTTATAAATGTAAAACCTATCACGCCTCTCGTCTTTTTAATCCCCTCTAGAATCTGGTCATCAATATTTCTAGGATGAGCTTTTCTACCATAATAGTTTGAGTGGCTCGCAATAACAGGCTCTCTAGAGATCTCTAGAACATCTAATGAAGTCTTTCTACTACTATGAGATATGTCGATTATGACGCCAAGTCTATTAGCCTCCTCCACAAGAGCCTCTCCATAGGCTGTTAATCCATAATCTCTTCTTGATGTACATGAGGATCCAAACTTATTATCATAATTCCATGTGACCGCAAGAGATCTGATGCCGAGTCTAAATAGCAACTCGAGATCCTCAGGATCATTCAATAGATCTGCTCCTTCTAGAGAGATTAAAAACATTATCTTCTCTTCTCTATCAAGATTCTCAATATCAGCTCTGTCACTAACGATCTTTATATGATCTTTGAAAAATCTTTCTAATCTATAATATATCTTGATCTGTTCCAGAAGATTATCTCTTCCAGCAAATAAAGAGACGATTGCGGATCCTTCTCTACCATATAAATTTTGCATCATCTTTTCTTTGAAAGGATCCCATGTTCTTATAGCTGGAAAAACAGCCGAGAAGATCATTTTGATGCCGGCTTTCTTATACTTAGGTATGTCTGCATGTCTATCAGGAAGATCTTTATCAAAATCTTTCACATGTTCTGAAGATGCTGACTGAAAGAAGTAGGCGACATCCTCATGAAGATCTATTATTCTATAGATCTTAATCACCAACATGATATTTATTTTATGGAAAATATATTCTAAACAGAACGCTGATGTGATCATATTGAATGAAGAGGAGTTTAAAAAATATTTAAGAGCAGGCGAGATCGCGTCAAAAGTTATGAAAGAGATCATAAGGATCGTTAGGCCAGGCATGTTGCTCTTAGAGATCGCTGAGAAGGCTGAGAATATGATACGTGAGTTAGGCGGTGAACCGGCTTTTCCGATTAATATATCTATAGGAAATGAGGCGGCTCATTACACGCCTTTAATAAATGATCTTAAGAAGATTCCTGAGTCTGGCGTGGTAAAAATTGATCTTGGAGTACACGTGGACGGCTACATAGCTGACATGGCTAGAAGCATTGATCTTGACGGTAGATATAGAACACTTGTTGATGCCGTCGATGATGTTCTTAATAAAATTCTTATAAATGTTAAGCCAGGCATTTCAGCGAAGGAGATCGGCAGGATCGCTGAGACGTACGCTAGAAGATACGGGTTTAAGACTGTGAGAAATTTAAGCGGCCACATGTTAGATAGATATGTTCTGCACGCAGGTTATAACATCCCTAATTACCCAGATCCTCTGGCTATATGGAGATTAAAGAATAATAATGCATATGCCATAGAACCTTTTCTCACCACAGGCTCAGGCATTGTCTCAGAAGATAAGAATATAGTCTCGATATATAGCCTGAAAAAATCTAAATATAAGACAGGTGATAAAAAGATCGGGAGCATCATAAAGATTATTGAAGAAAGATTTAAAGGGCTGCCATTCTGCGGAAGATGGCTTAAAGATCTTGATGTCGATTTAGACATTGAGAACATGTTAAGATCATTATATAAAGAAGGTGTTTTATATGGATATCCATTGTTATCTGATCTGCCGGGCTCACAAGTTTCTCAGGCTGAGGATACTATAGTAATATATGAGAATCAGGTGTTTGTCACAACTCGAAGATAGATCATTTATTTATATATAAATCAGTATTTTATATAAATGATGATGTGATATAATGATGATATTTCAAATGCCTGGTCCTACTGCGACATCAGACTGGGCCACCATAGCATGGATAATAATCTCTTTATTCTGGATCTTGTTATTATTCACTGACATATTAGATAGATCTAGGATTATTAGATATGATAGATTTGTGAGAGTAAAGCTTATGTATATAGAGAAGCTTATTAAAGAGGCTAGAGAGGATTCTGAGAGATTTTTAAAAGAATTAGGTGTGAAAGATCCTAAGAACGTCATAGATGGCTTCATAGGAAATAATTTTGTTATTGAGCCTGTGTCTATAGAGCCTGTGGATATTATAAAGAGAATGTCTCATCTTCTGAGAACTAGAGATTCAAAGATCAAAGCTTATGTGAATTCTATCATGCCTGACAATATTGATAATGTGAAGAAGACTAATTTCATGGTTCTCTTAGAGATAAACTGGATCCTTGATTTCTACTATAGATACATTAGACATCTATATCTTTACAGTAGAAAATACAAGCTGTGGTTATATCTGATCCAGTTATCTATGGTTCTGCCAGTGGTTATAAAAGAGTTAGAAGCTGTAAGAAAAGCTGTGGAGCCTTTCTCAAAAGGAGTTCCAGTCGGAGACTCCGCGGGACCGATGGTGGTCTCTTTATTAGCGCCTACGTCTGAAAGGATCCTTATTGAGGAGGAGACTGTATATAGTAAAATAGATTTTGAAGGAAGAAATCTTTATCTTATAAAAGCTGAGGGGCCTGGAGGAACTGTTGGTAGACCTGGCGAGGCTCTGGCTAAACTAGTTGAAGAGTTACAAGGGAAGGTTGCTAGGATCATAACTGTTGATGCTGCATTAAAACTTGAGGGGGAAAGATCAGGCTCTGTAGCTGAAGGAGTTGGCGCTGCTATAGGAGATCCAGGTCCAGAAAAGATTGCTATGGAGAGAGTGGCGGCCAAATATAATATTCCTCTTGACGCAGTGATCATTAAAATGAGCTCTAGAGAAGCTATTACTGAGATGACTAAAGAGATTTATGAAGGAGTTTTAAAAGCTGCAGAGAGAGTTAAAGAGATTATTAGAACAAAAGTCTCTCCAGGCAGTAATGTCATAGTAGTTGGTGTAGGCAACACCATAGGGGTGAAATAATGATTCTTTTACAAATAGATGTTGGAACACTACTTATAATTCTCCTAATAATAATGTTGATCGCAACAGTAATACCGAATCTTTTGAGCGGCGAAGAGAAAGAGAAAAATGTGAGACCAAAGATTTTCACAGAGATCTCTTGTGTAAATAATGATTATAGCGAGACCAGAGAATATGTGCCTGGAGATTACGTAGGAAAAATTCTTCAGGACAGAAAATGTCCTAAATGCGGATCTCAACTTTATATAAAAGGTATATATTCTGTTTATCCGGAGGAGAGGAAAAAAGAGAGTGTATTTACATAAATCTGTTCTTTGTAGTGTCTAAGAAATATTTATAATGTCTCTGATATATAGGATCCGACTTAATCTGTCTAATAAGATCAAGGCTTCTTCTGTATTTGATCGCGTCTCCTAACTTGTCTGGACCATGTATTTTTGAGTATTCTTCAAAACTTATAGCATATTTCTTCTGAATATAGTCTCTATAAAGATCAGGAAGAACGTTAAACGCGCAAAATGGGATCACTCTTCCATCAGGCATTACATAATGAATATCGCATCTCATCACTCTCTGAACATCATAATTATATTGATCCATGAAATGCATCATTCCTAAGAAGAGGAATCTATAATGAAACTCTCCTAAAGCATCATAACTCTGCTTAACAAATATATCGATCAACATCTTTGGAAGAAGTCTTTTGATTTCTCCAGGAACATTCCTCCATTCTATAAATTTTGTTATCATATCCCAAAGAGTTTTGATCCCTGTCAAAGTCTTGCTAGCACCGCTCTTAATCTCCTCACTTTTATCGTGAAGATATTCGAAAAAGCCTTCTATATCAATCATCTTGCCAATAGGAATATATTTAAACTCATATGGGTTATCAGATCCTTTTCTATCTACATATACATATGTGGCAGCTCCACAATGTGGATGAGTTGTCAGCTCAAATTTAAACGCTTTTGATAAAGCCTCAGCCATTTCTGAGACAGGCACACATGAAGGCACAGGATACCATTGATTTCTATCAATCTCTCCATTAGTCTGCTCTTCAATTTTTATTATAGCATCTGCTATAGTTATTCTATATTTCTCTCGTTCAAATCTTTTCATAAGCCCGGTGAGACTCACAGGCTGATAATTCACAGCTCTGACAATATCCATATTGGCTGCGGCAAATCTTATCATATCTCCTAACTCATGATCATTAACCCCTCTAATTACTGTAGGCACTAGAACAACACTGGTCATGCCAGCTTTTCTGAATACCTCGAAGATAAATGGAATCTCAAAATGATTCTTTGGATTAGTCTGAGGAGACACTCCGTCAAAACTTAGATAAACAGTGTTAACCCCGTTTTCTCGTAAAGTCTTTGCATATGAAATCGCTTTATTAGGATCCTCGAAATATAATCTAGCAAATTTTATTCCGTTAGTATTAAGCTGTATATGTCTTACTCCAAGCTCTTTAAGAAGCTTCACAATCTCCGGAAGATCTTCTCTTATAGTAGGTTCTCCACCTGTCAGCTGAATAACTAACGTGACCCCTTGTTTCTTCAACTGTTCGACCATATATTTTATCTGATCAAGAGTGGGCTCATAGACATATCCTGCTCTCTCAGCATAATAGAAACAATACCAACATTCAAGATCACATCTGTTAGTGACAACTAAATTTGTTAACGCAGTGTGACTCTTATGCATAGGACATAATCCACAGTTGAAAGGACAAGGAGCCTGAAGATCTACATAAACAGCTCTGGATCCTCTTCCCTCATAAGCCATCGACTGAAATCTATGATACAGCTTCGCATCACCAAAATAAAGTTCCTCTATACTTCCATGTTCTGGACAAGTTCTTCTTATATAGATCTTTTCTCCTCTCTCTATGATGACGGCTGGCAAGAGTCTCTGACAATACGGACATATGCTTTGAGTGACTCTGACAAGCTTTTCTTTCTCAAGATCAATCTTAGGAAGAGGGCCTCCGATTTTTATCTCTCTATCTGCTATACGAACAATTTTCTCATGAGGATCATATTTCCCTGGTGCCGGCAGGATCCTGGATGTCATAGATGATTCTTTTGTTAAAGTCTTTTTAACATCAGCTGACGTATATATGGCTTATTCACCTTATCACATAAATCTTATTTAATAAGGCTTTTAAACTGTACCATTATTACAACAACAGAGTTATTAAAAAGATTATTTGATTAAAAATTATAAGAGGCCTTTTGATAACACTCTGGCAGCGACGATCAAAGGATGCCACACAGGAGCTGTTGCAGGCATATAACTCAAGTCTGAGAAGAAAAGATCTTCAATATTCATCTCTCTTTCAATCACTATTGACATGATATCTATATATGAGATCACCACAGGATCTCTTCCAACAGCCTGTGCTCCAATTATTCTTTTGCTATTCTCCTCGATAAGCATTTTAATATATACTTCAACACCTCCAGGATAATAATGAGCTTTAGTTCTTGCTCTAATAGTCTTAGCCTCATATTTTATATTATTTTCTACAGCTTCTTTCTCAGAGACTCCTGTTCTAGCTATATATAGATCTTCAAATTTTGTTGTTGCAGTCCCAACCACTCCTGGGAATCTAAGGATCCTTCCTTTTGCTGCGTTAGCTCCAGCAACTTGACCCTCCTTATTTGCTGCAGGAGCTAGTGGGATCCATACTTTCTTCTTAAGTATCTTATGATATTTCTCGACAAGATCTCCTGCAGCATATATGTCCTCTATATTAGTCTCCATAAACTCATTGACCTCCACAGCTCCTGTGACACCTCTTTTGATCCCGATCTTTTCTGTCAAATATGTGTTTGGCCTAACTCCTGTGGCAATGATCACTGCATCAACTTTATATTCGTTTTTATCAGTCACAATCTTCTCAATTCTCTCCCTCCCTCTGATCTCTATTAATCTTTCTGAAAGCCTCAGATCAATTCCTTTCTCAATCATATATTTACTTATGATCTCCGCAAGATCTTTGTCTATAGTCGTCGGCAAAACCTGATCTGTCATCTCAATCATTATCACCTTCTTTCCTAGTCTAAGAAGTGCCTCAGCCATCTCAATACCTATATATCCGCCGCCTATGATTCCTATGACATTTTTATCTTCCAAAGATCTTTTTATAAAATCTGTTTCAGCAGGATGTCTAATCGTTATCACATCTCTTAAATCAATCCCTGGAACCTTAGGTGTTGCTGGTATTGCGCCAGTTGCTAAAACAAGTTTATCCCATGAAATCTCCTCGATTGAATCACCTTTTTTAACACTTACTTTCTTTTTATCTGGATCAATATCTACGACCTCCGTATTTATTAAAACACGGATCTTTCTTTCTCTCTCAAACTCCTCAGGCGTATACGTGACAAGATCTTCCCTGCTTTTGACAAGACCTTCTACGGCATATGGAATTCCACAGGGAGCGTGAGTTATCATATCAGTCTTCTCTATTAACAACACCTCAGCCCCCGGATCAAGTCTTCTAGCTCTGGCGGCTGCAGAAGCTCCAGCGGCTCCTCCACCTATAACAACGATTCTTCTCATCAAAAACCCCTTATAAAAATGAATATATTATATTTTAAAAATGTTGAAAACCTTTTCTATAGATCTCTCTCTCTTTAAGATATACAGCTACTCTTCTCTCCTCAGTCACCACACCATACACATCTGCATTAATATTTCTCCTCTTAAGATCTTTCAGAAAATCATTGGTACAAGAAGGATCTATTGATAAGATCAATTGAAACTCTTCTCCGCCATATAAAGCCAGCTCCATAGGATCAATATTTTCTTTAGATGAGAATTCTCTCACAAAACTATTTATAGGTATATCATGTAGTTTTATAGAGTATCCCGAAAACTCTGAGAGTAGATAAAGAGATTCTGCAAGCGAATCAGAGATATCAACGCTTCCTCTAATACATTTTCTATATTTATTCAACAGATCATATGTTTCTATAGGCGCTCTAGGTCTTGAAGTTGTTGAAACAACCTCGTGAGGAACATCTTTTATATCAATTTTTTTATCAAGATACTTTAGATATAACAGATATGCTAATCCTGTCAAACCATAGTCTCCAGTAATTATTATATGATCGCCTGGCTGAGCATCTCTACCAATAGGATCATTAGAAGAATGACCTACACATGCCACGTCAATCCATACATCATCTTTAGAAGAATTTGTGTCTCCACCAGCCAAATACCCTCCGTAGTAATCTATCGCCTCAGCCACTCCTCTCATGATCTCCAGCCCATCTTCTACGCTCATGTCGCCCGGCATTCCGAGAGATATTAGATATGCAAAAGGTTTTCCACCTTTTGATAATATATCACTTACACAGGCTGTCACAGCTTTCCAACCAAAATCTCTCCATGTGTTCCAAGGGTATTTGCTGTCATGAGAAGCAAATCCATCTATCTTAAGAATTATATAGCCTCCTAGATAAGGCACTGCAGAAGCATCATCACCAGGCTTCAGAGGACCCCAGATCCATATTCCTTTATTTTCTTCAATAATATTTTTAATGAAACCTTTCTCACCAAGATCTTTTAATTTAATCATTTTAGATCTCCAGGATTCATGAAGTTTTATTCACAAGGATCAATTCTTTTGAGAATTTTTAGTGTAGTCTCAACCTCTTCCTCAGTATTATAGAAATGAGGAGAAATTCTTATCACTCCAGGTCTTGCAGAAACAATTATATTATTTTTCTCAAGTTCTCTCGCAACTTTATAAGGATCTTTGGTTTTGAACACTATAATTGATGACTCGCTATTCTCTGGAGTAACAATCTCACATCTCATCTCCTCTAGTCCTGTTCTAATCATCTCAACAAGTCTCTTGGTGTGATAGACATAAGACTCAGGAGCTTTATAATCGATCAAATATTTTAATGAGGCCTCTACTCCTGTAAACACGATCAAAGGATGAGTGCCCCACTCAAGCTTAGAGGCGTCATCAGGAAGATCTATTTTCTCAAGATTGAAAGGCTCTTTAAACATCTCTTCACCAAATATCTTCAGCCTGTTTATAGGAGAGTCTCTGACTCCAAACCATCCTGAGTATCTTATCTCCAATTCTTTCAAAAGATCTTTTCTCACATATATGAATCCTCCTCCATGAAGACTCATAAGCCATTTATATGTTCCAGTGAGATAAATATCTACATTCAGATCTCTGACGTTGATAGGCAGAACTCCCGCTGCATGAAAACCATCAACGATCAGATAAGAGCCTTTCTCCCTAGCTTTCTCAGAGATCCTTCTAAGATCAATTTTATATCCAGTTATCCATGAGACATGATCTATTAGAACAATGCTCGTCTTATCATCAATAAGCTTCTCGATATGATCCTCTATATCCTCATGTTTATCATATAATCTGGCTATTCTAACTTCAGATATCAGACCAGATCTTTTCATAGCATGAGCAGTATAAACAGACGTGGGGAAATTGATGTCTGTGACAACAATGTTGCTATCTCTCTTGATCCTAAGAGATGTGAGAACAATATTTAATCCATAAGTGAGACCTGGAGTAGCCGCGATCTCTTCAACATCAGAACCAATCAGCTGTGCAAATAATTTTTTTGAGTTAATAACATTTTCTAAACCTCTTATCCAAGGCTCGCCATTTAAAAACCATTCCTCAACAAAATTTTTTACTGCATTAATCGTATCTTCAGGCAGAGGACCTGCTCCAGCGTTATCAAGATATATAACACCTTTTCTCACAACACCTATCTTAGATCTGGCTTCTGACAACATTTTTCATCAAATCAATTTAAATTATCAAATTATTATTTAATATCTCATCTAGCCTTAGAATACCAATAGATCATTCCATTCTTCTCATAATAATCTACTAAGCCTTCTGATCTTAGATATATTAGATGAGCCAAGGCCTCTCCCAGAGCAAAGAATCTCTCTGGATATGGAAACTCCTCCCATATGTTATATCTGACTCTCCATTTGATTAACTTAGTGATCTCGTAGAGAGAATAATCATTTCTATTTAAAAACGTTAATATCTCCTCAAGTCTATTCTTATGAAATTCTATCAGCTCTTCAGCTCTTGAGACAGGATCATTTATAACATCTCCGTGACCTGGGTATATAGCTTTAGGATTTATACTGATGATCTTACGAAGAGTATTTAAATGATCTTTCAAAGGATTCTCAGAATATCTATTATATATGACGCTTGGAGTTATAGTGGGCAAGACAGAGTCTCCTGAGAATATGAAATCCTCTATCTTATATGATACGCTTCCAGGAGTATGTCCAGGCGTGGAGACTACCTCTATGAAATCATCTATTTCATCTCCATCACTCACATTTTTAAAACTGATCTCTTTAATATCTCTCTTATAAATCTCTGCTAATCTCATCACAGGATGCGAGTCAACAATTCTTTTGATCTCTGTCTCTGGAACACCTTGTCTAATAAATTCTTCTAAAATATTTTTCACAAATAAATCAGCGCCATCTCTCAAGAGTTTCAGCTCAATATCTCCTATATAAAAATCAGGCTCGCAAAAATCTTTTAAAATAGGCGCTAGACTGAGATGATCAACATGAAAATGTGTGATAAGAACAGCCTCTATATCACATAATCTTATATTAATAGATCTTAATTTTCTTATGAGCTCATGAAAAGAGATGATGTTATAGAATCCCGCGTCAATAAGATATTTATTCTCTACAACATATAGATTGACCTTATCAATGCCTAGACCTGGAAGAGGTATTTTCACAAGATCTATTTTAACCATTTTATACACATAAAAACATTTCATAAAAGAAAATTAAGATATGATAATTAAAAAAGATCATGTCTCTATATATATGGCAGGCTTAAGAGGAATAGCAGTCTTCTTCTTACTCATGATATCAGGAGCATAAGGGTCGTCAGCTTTATATATTATAACCTCTGATGTCTCAGAAAACTCTTTTAATACATCTCTGTTTCTCTCCAGAACATCTTTCTCATCAAAATCTTCAACATCAGATATCAATTCTTTAACTTCTGAAGATAATTTCAAAGAGTATTCATATATCTTTCTTAATCTTTCAGCATAAATCTTTCTCATCTCAGCCGGAACATCTCTCAGATGTCTAGTTATAAAATCACTCAGACCCTCTCTAGTCTGTATATAGTTTAGAGCTTCTCTTAATAATCTATATTCAGATGATGATGATACATAAAATATTATTTTCTCTGGTCTTTTTCTTATAAGACTAATGATCTCTCTAAGATCTTCTGACACCATGTTTATATACTCATTCTCCAGCTCTTTCCTAGGCTTGATATAACTCTTTATTTTATTAAGATCAATTTTCTCGGCCACTACAAATGTTCTATTTCTAAAAATCTCTCTCCAAATCTCTTCAGCTATATGTGGTGTAAATATTGATAAAAACTTGATCCATTCATAAATCAATTCTAGAAAACCTTTCCACACACTCTCTCCACTAATTATTTTCTGAATGTTCTCAAAAACTTCATAGACTATTATAATGCCAGCCTCTCTAACTTTTAACTTCATAAGAAGATCATTTGCTCTCAAAAGTTTTCTAGAGATCCTCGAGGCTATCACTTCATCTTGTTCTCAGGATGTTCTCGCACAGTTTTTTCTGATAAAATCTTCATATGATCATATAGTTTCTTCAGATGATACATAGCTTCCTCTGCAAATGATGTTCTATAATCAAGATCTTGATCAATCTCTGAAGATAATGCTAACACCAGTCTTACAGCATCTGCTCCTCTCTCATTTATCTCAACAAATAATGGCGTGATATTCTTCTTGCTTTTGCTCATCTTCTCTCCTTCTCTCAGAACCCATCCGTGGATCAGCATGGCCTTTGGCCATAGCTCTTCTGAGAATAATGCCACATGATTCATTATGAAAAATAATAGATGATTATTCGCAAGATCTTTACCAGCAACCCTAAGATCTAATGGATACCAATATAAGAACTCTTTTCTTAACTCTATAATCTTCTCAAGATCTATATTATACTTCAACGATATCTTCTTAGGATCCTCTCTACCTAATAATATATAATCCCAAAGATCATCATTAATCTCCTCTGGAGGAATATTGAGAGCTCTCAGCTTATGTATTATCGTGTAGAAGCTCATATAAATAGTTGAGTCGCTGAGACTCTCAATTATCCAAGAGTTATCCCATGGAAGCGGCGTGCCCAGACCTCTAGTTCTTGCACAAGGCTTCTCTCTAAGATTCTTTATAAGATTACGCATGTAATCTCTCATCTCCTCAGGCTGGATATACATTTTATCTAACGCTTTAATACCGAGCTCTTTCCATTCAGGATCTGAATATTTCAAAAACCACTGATCTTTCAAAAGTCTGACAACAATCTCATTCCCACATCTACAGTATATAGGAGCATTCATAAGCTCATAAAATACATCTGCAACACCTATTGATCTCATGAAGCTTTTGATCTTCTCTCTGGCCTCTGACACTGGTTTATCAATGATCTCTTCAACAACGAAAGTCTTTATCTTCTCATCATCAACATATTTATAAAGATCTTTAGACATTCTCCCTCTCGAATACTCTATAGAATATATCTCTCGAGTAGCTTTCTCAAGTCCCGCTCTATCTTTAGAAGACATGATCTTATATCTCTCTACAATCCATTTAGCCGGCATATCATCTGTATCAGAGATCTCAATAATTCTTCTAGGCATAGGAGATCTTTTCAAAAGATCCTTCTGATCTTCTCTTTTCAAAGCCTCTGTATAAGCTACATAATCATCTGGCGAATGTGAAGGAACACTCATGACAACACCTGTCCCAAAACCTGGATCTACAAAATCAGCTGATATAACAACAATTTTTTCACCAGTGATAGGATTCAAAGCCCAGACGTTTTCTAATTCTCTTCCATAGAATTCTCTCAGTTTCTTCACATGATCTTTCTGATACATAAGCTTATTGAATCCTTTCATTGAAACAATCCATATTTTATCCTCCACCAGAGCCTCTACATATTTCTCATTAGGATTCACCCATATATTTGTTACCGCAAATATAGTCTCAGGTCTTAAAGTTGCCGCAGGAAAGATCCTTCCGTTATCATCTTTGAAAAATATTAAAGTGAACTCCTCAATCTCAGGATCTTTATCATCTTTAGTGTCATGACCTCCCACAGGCATATTATGAACTGGACACCAGCCTACTGGATATGTTCCTCTAGTCACATAGCCTTTCTCATATAATCTTCTGAACTGCCATCTTATGAAACTTTGAAAGATCGGGTCTATAGTAGTAAATTCTCTTCTCCAATCAATTCCTAGACCAAGTCTTCTCATACTCTCCTTCGATACTTGATGAAAATATCTCGCAAGTTCAAGAGGATCTTTCATTCTAGGAATCATATCTCTAGGCACTTTATATAGATCAACAAATAGATCAATAAGTTCTTTATCTTCTCTAGCTATTGACTCAGCCATTGTAAGAATAGGAGTTCCTGTATAATGAAACCCCATAGGATATAAAGTATTGTATCCAAGTCCTCTTCTATGTCTAGCAATCACATCAGCTAATAAAAATGATCTTGCATTCCCGATATGTGTAGGCGAGTTTGGATATGGAAAAGCTGCTGTGACAAAAAATTTCATATTATTATCACGAGGATCGGCATTATAAATATTGTTTAAATCCCATTCTCTCTGCCATTTAAAGGCTATATCATTGAGCCATTTCGCCAGTTCTTTCAGCTCTTTCTCTCTTCCAGAGAATTATATTCACCGTGGATAAATCTTTATTTAGATATATAAATTTTTGATAACGAAATTTCTTGAATAGAATGCCAGAGATTATTGATGAGACTATCACTCGTGTGAGAAATATTAAAGATGTCGAAGAGATCTTAATAGAGTTTAAAAAGATTCTTGAGAAAGAACAGGCTTCTAGAGAGATTCCTAAAGGTCTAATCAGATTATCAAAAGGATCTTATTATGCCGTGGGCGACATCCATGGAGATTTCAATACTCTATCAAAGATCTTGATGGAAGAGGGACTCATAGATCATGTTAATAAAGGAGGACACATAATTTTTCTAGGTGACTATATCGATCGTGGGTATAGACAGATAGAAGTTTTCATAACAATAGCTCTTCTAAAAATCTATTATAAAGACCATGTGATAATATTAAGAGGAAATCATGAAGGGCCTCAACATCTTCTCCCATATCCACATGATTATCCTTATGTACTTAGATTTAGATATGGTGTGAAAGGAGATGATCTTTATAAGATATCTAGAGAAATATTTGATCTTATGCCTTATGCCGCTTATAGAGAGAAGTCTCTGATCTTTCTTCACGGAGGAGTGCCTGTTTTCTCAACATTATCTTGTGAAGAGAAGGATCTAAAGTGCATTTTAGATGCAGACGATCCTTATAGCAGAGTTTTAGAAGAGATCTTATGGAACGATCCTCTTAGACATGATCCTGAGATAGAGTATGAGCCTAGCCCTAGAGGAGCGGGATTTTTATGGGGGATTAAAGTGACTAAAGAGTTTCTCAGAAAGACAAATGTGAAAGGCGTTATAAGAGGTCACGAGCCCGCTTGGAGCGGTTATATGTTTGATCATGAGAATAAAGTTTTGACTCTCTTCTCAAGAACAGGAGACCCTTATTATAATGCCTATGCAGCGATAGCTCGTATAGGCTATATAGATGATTTCGCGGGGTTTAATGAGAACATGATTAAATTGATCCAATAGATCATAAGATCTATATGTTGTCTCTATTATATCTTAAGAAACTGTTAACTATATTAACATGGAACCTCATATATCTATGAGGGTCATATATGGCTGAGACGATCCCTCCTGAGCTTCAACAATATGTAGTTAAACTACAACAACTTAGAAACAAACTGAATCAGATTGTGGCTGAGAAGAGTCTTGTACAAGCTCAGTTGAGAGAAGCTGAGAAGGCTCTGGAGATACTTAAAAACATATCGCCTGACAAGCCTGTGTATAGAGCTGCTGGACATCTACTTGTGAGAGTATCTAAAGAAGATGCTGAGAAAGATCTTAGTGATAAAAAAGATCTTTTGGAGCTACGTCTGAAAAGTCTTGAGAGACAAGAGGCGGCTTTGACCAGTGAGATAAAAAGCTTAGAGAGCAAGATAAATGAGATATTAGGTAGATATTATGGAACATCACTCAAGAGAGGTGGAGGATAAAGTCTTTACAGAACAAGTTGAGATAGGCATTAATCTAGAGGTTTTTGATGAGCCTTTTCTAGAGAAATTGATCACAGAGTTTGAAGACGTGATAAGAAGAAGCATTAAAGAACATGTATATTCGCCTCTTTTAAACTCTTTTGTTATAGAGACAAGCGTTGAGAAAAGAGATTCTTTAGTTATAAAAGCTTATGTAGAACTTTATCTTAGAAAAGATCTTCCGAGGAAAGAAGCTGAAAAAATTATTGATGAAGCTATTGAAAAGGGTTTTAGACATGTCGAAGATCTTATTCGAAGAATTAATAAAAGAGATCAGAACAATATCTGAGATATATAGAGACGAAAGGATCTTAATAACATCACATGTTTCTCCAGACCCAGACTCTCTGGCTTCTGCATTAGGATTAGCATATCTCCTACATAAAAAGGATCTGTCAAATTTGTGTCTTTTGATAAGAGATGGAGTTGATGAGTCTGGAAGAAAGATTTTTGAGATGATGAAAAAGATCGGGATCATAGATCTTTGTAAAGACGTTGTTGAAGGAATCTTGTTTGTTGTTGATACTAATAGTTGTGAGAGAATTGGAGATGTAGATTGTAGCATATTTAAGAAAATAATCTTCATAGATCATCATATTCTTGAGCTTAAAAATGATGTTTCTAAAGATCAAAGGTTTATGTATTATGTTGATGAAGACTCTAGCTCATCTACAGAGATCATAACAAAAATACTTTTGCATGAGAATGCTCTCCCAGATTCTAAAGAGATCTTGAATATACTTTTGGCAGGAATATTATATGACACAGGTTTTGCAACAAATGTGTCTAGAGATACTGATAATATCATTAGAATATTAATAAGTCGTGGAGCAGATCTTTCAGAGACAGTCAAGATTCTTAGGAGAGACCTACGTTATGATGAAAAAATTGCCAGAATAAAAGCTATGATGAGAACTAGAAGCTTCAGAACATATGACAGAAGAATAATATGTGTGACAACAGTAGGATCTCACGAAGCGTTAGCATCAAGCTTGTTAATATATGCAGGATGTGATCTGGCGATAGTTGTAGCTGATAAAGATGATGAGACATGGATCGTATCTAGATGTACAGAGAACATATGCGATGACAAAGATCTTGGAGAGATATTATACAAAGATCTTATCAAGATCTATGGCGGAGAATGGGGAGGACATAGAAATGCCGCGGTTGCGAAAATAGCATATAGAAATGTCGATGAGGTCATTAGAGAGATAACAAAGATCCTACGAGAAAAATTTAGAGAATTAGAAGAAGTTAAGAAATAAAGATCTTTTGTAGAGAGACAGCTTAATTATTCAGCCGTTATTGACACGATTCTTATAAAACGAAAATATCTTCATCTGATCAGCCGTTTTTTAGGATTGTTTATCAATATTCTTTTTATCTGAAATTTTTATACATAATAATTTCACATCTTGAAAGATATGATATAGAAGTGTTAAAAACAAACAATTGTTTAAAAAATGTATTGTTTTAATCTAGTTTTTATGTGAAGGCACTTGTGGACAATGGCTCATATACTCCTCCAACAAGAATTATATATCTTAGTAGCAATGCTCCTATTAATGCTAATACTGCTGCTGAGATTATCAAAGGTCTATTTATTTTTCTAGTCAATATCGTGTATGTCCCCACCAGAGCGGGATATAATGTTCCTAGACCTATCACTCCTATCCAGAATAATGGTGATAATTCTCCGAACAAGATCTTTTCTGCACCCAATGATGCTCCTACAGTTCCTATTGTGAATGCTGTGTATAGAAATGCTAGTATAGTGAATATCTCGAAGACGTCTATAGAGAAGCCTATTCTAACCCCTGTCTCTTTGATCTCTGACATAGTCTCTGGAGAGGCTGAAACAAAGATCTCTATTAGTGCCACTGCACATGTTGATGCACTTAAGATCCATAGAATAGGTATTGCCGGCGTGTTCCATAGAGATATTCCTGATGCCTGTGATATTAAAAAGCCGCTGTATATAGTCACTAGAAATCCAAAGAATCCTAAGATGATTAGATACGTCTTAGACTCTGCTATGAGAGCCAGACTTCTCATTCTGCCTTTGAAGACGTGATTCGCCGACACTATTAATAACAATAACGTCTGTATTAGAAGAAGTATTATGCCGAGAGCCATCCAAGAATACCAGTTGTACGTTCCGCTGACTAATGCTGTTAATATAGCATTAGGCACGTTCCAAGGTCTTGTCAAGTCTGCTATTACAAATATTAGAGCTAATATTATAGATATCAAAAGAGTGTAAGCCATAGACGCTTTTCTATACCAGTAATAAGCTACAGAACCCATTCCAGCAATACCAGCGAGCCATAGAAATATTGCTATCAGCCATCCCCAGCCTGCGACTTGCTCCTGAGTATATATATCGTGTATGAGAGGTGTCATGGCCCCACCACCACGAAGAATTTAGGACTTGTGCCTTTAGACTCTAAAAGTCTTATAAAACGACTTTGTCTTAATCTAATACTTATGCTACTATTAGGATCATCAATATCTCCAAAGTCTCTAGCTTCTGCAGGACATACTGTTACGCAGACAGGTTTTCCACCTAATTTCTCTACTATATATAGACATGTGTCTCCCATACACTTCTCTGGGAGACCAGTCACTGGATGAACCCATCTAGCGTTGTATGGACATGATGTCACACAATATCTACAGCCGATACATTTGTTAGGATCTATTTTTACTAGACCATCTGACTTATCAATATAAGAGGCTCCCGTAGGACATGCATGAACACACGGCGGATTATCACAATGTTGACACTGTAGCAGGAGTATTCTAGGTCTGAAGCTCTCTACTTCTACTCTTCTAATGTTAGAGGCCACCCATCCCCAGCTTTTGTTATCACTATTCATAAGATCATGATGATTAGCTGATACACATGCCACTATACATGCTCCACATCCTACACATCTACTTGCATCCCAGAGATGAGCATATCTCGTCATAATTTTCTCACCCTAACAGAAGAATTTGTGGCAGCCGCACCTACTATAGGAGATATATATCCTTTTGCAAACATATTAGGATTCACGCCCTCTCTGACGAAGCCGTATGATCCTGTTATCAGCTTTGAGAATCTGCCTCCCATGTAAGAGTATGTGAATAAAACTCCTTTTCTGACTTTATTAGTCACTTTAACTCTAGCAACAGCTTTATAACCAGTGTCGATCCCTTCGAGCTCTATAAGATCTCCGTCTCTAATGCCTAGTCTCTCTGCATCCTCAGGATTCATCCAGACAGATCTGTCGGCCACATATCTCATGGGATAAGCAAACGCCGCGTGAGCAGACACTAGAGGACCTTTGCCATTTACAAGATAAAACTCGTTAGAAGCCTTTGGAAGAGTATATGCTGGAGGCGGATAATAATCTGGGAGAGGATCTAGATTATATTTGAGAACTGATAGCCTATATATCTCGACTCTGCCGCTAGGAGTTGCAAGAGAAGTTTTATAAGGTCTGGTCTCATAGGACTTTCTTTTTAACATTATAAAACCTTTGTTCATAAGCTCTCTCTTTATATCATCTGGAGACATATTCCAGTTTTTAGCCAGAGCCTCAATCAGCTTATCTTTTATCATCTCTTCAAACTCATGGAATCTTGTGTAATCAGCATACTTCTCTGTATAACCTATCAAGGCTGCTCTATCAGGATAAATTCTTCTAAGTATCTCCATAAAGATCCATAGCTCATCTCTTGCATCAACACCTGGAGGAGGCTCTACATGACCTGTGGACATCTCGACTGCTGCATGAAGAGTCCATCTGACTGGCATAATCTCCTCCTTCTCTAGATATATTCTCGTTGGAAGAACATAATCAGCATAATCAATGATGTCCTGAGGCATGAAGTCCATAAAGACTATAAGATCAAGCTTCTCAAGAGCCTTCTTAATCTTCTCAATATTAACATCTCGAGTAAATATAGATGTTCCTAATACTATTAATGCCTTGACAGGATAAGGTTTCTCAGTTAATATGGCGTCTAATACGGCGTCAAATGTTGAGACAGTCTCAGGATAATAGACTTTGTCAATTCTCTTCTCTTTAAGAGCCTCTGAATCAAATTTTATACCTAGAATAGTATAAACATAGCCCTCCTGAACCCAACATACGTCAGGAAGCTTAGGAGACTCAGCAAAACATAGACCTCCTCTCTTATCAATATTTCCTACCAATGCATTCAAAATCAGTATTAGGCTGACAACATCAGTATCGTTACCATTTTTAGCAGCATACCACGTGTCATCAGCAACTCCTTTCGCCAACGCAAATTCTCTGGCTATTCTTGTTATAGTCTCAGCAGATACTCCAGTGATCTTCTCAGCCTCAGAAGGAGCATATTTAGATGCTCTCTCTGCTAATAACAGAAATGCTGTCTTCACCTGAGTTTTAGATCCGTCTTTCAAGACGACCTCGCCGCTGTACATAAGATCTGGGTCTACACCTTTCTCGTTATATTTCTTGAGAGAGCCAGTGTTTTTATCATAAACTATGTATGCATTAGGATCTCCACCATCCTTAATGTCTGCCTCAGTGAGAGGTTTTTTATCAGGCTTGATCAGAAATGGCGCATTAGTATAATTCTTGACGAAAAACTCATCATATAGCTTCTCAGATATTATCACATGTATCATTGATAATAAGAAGGCTGCGTCTGTCCCAGGTATTATAGGTATCCACTCTACATTTGCATATGCTATCTCAGGCATTCTAGGGTCGACAACAACGATCTTAGACCCAAGCTCTTTGCTCTTCATAGTTCTGTTGAGAGCTCCCATAGAGGCTGTCGCAGGAGTTCTTCCTATAAACAATAAATATCTAGCATTCTCATAATCAGGATCTACAGTTGGAGGTCCTCCAGCACCTAAAACCCATTTTCTAGCGGCTGTGCCAGAGTCATGACATGTAGACTCGTGTCCTATATCAAAATTAGGAGTTCCCAGAAGATATCCGAACAGAGGATTCCATCTTATATCATGTCTAGTTATAACAACAGATCTTGCCCCATATCTACTTATGATCTCTTTCAGCTTAGAAGCAACCTCGTCAAGAGCCTGACTCCAGTCGATCTCGACAAACTTGCCTTCTCCTCTAGAGCCTGCTCTCTTCATAGGCTTCTTAATTCTCAAAGGATGATTCCAGAGCCAGAGACCTGCCACGCCTCTGCCACATATACCTCTCTGAGGATGATTAGGGTTCGCAGTTATATAAATAGGTCTTCCGCTTTCATCCACGCCTATCTTTATCCCACAACCGGCTCCACAGGCACCACATATCCCGTAGAACTCTTTAGCCTTGCCAAATGGCTGCAACATTATTTCTTTCTGAACAGATTTTTCAAATAATCTCTCTCTAGACAAAACTATTGATCCTATGAGACTTGTCGTGACCCCTATTGCTATAGATGTTTTAATAAAATCTCTTCTAGACTTATCCACAAGATCTTTGTTAAAATTAGACACCTCTTTCATTAATATATTTAAATAAAAACCTTATATATTTATTTTTCAATTGTTATATTAAAAACGTTAAAATGTAATATAATACAAAGATCGAAGATTTAATATATGTCTAAAAAGATAAAAGTTATTATCATATAAAGCCTTATTTATATTTGATAGAGTTTGCAAGAGATAGTAAGACTAGAGAAGATAACAAAAATCTATAGACTTGGACAGATAAATTTCAAAGCATTAGATAATATAGATCTTATGATCTATAGAGGTGACATTATAGCTTTGATGGGTCCTTCAGGCTCTGGAAAAACTTCTCTTCTAAACATCATAGGACTTCTTGACAGACCCAGTTCTGGGAAGATATTTCTCGATGGTAAAGATGTCTCTGAGCTTAGTGATAAAGAGATTGCTTATATAAGAAATCAGAAGATAGGTTTTGTATTTCAATTTTTCAATCTAATCAATAGATTGACAGTTTATGAGAATATAGAGCTTCCACTGATCCCTAGGGGAGTTCCTAGAGATTTAAGACGTAAAATGGTTATCGAGGCTTTAGAGAAGGTCTCTGGAGATATATCGTGGCTATATAAGAAGCCTACACAGCTGAGCGGCGGGCAGCAACAGAGAGTTGCTATTGCAAGAGCAATAGTTGGAAGACCAGAGATCATATTAGCTGACGAGCCCACTGGCAATCTTGATAGAGCATCTGCAAAAACTGTGATCTCAACATTTCTTGATCTTAACAAGCTTGGTCACACCATAATTATCGTCACTCATGATCCTGAGGTGGCCAACTGTACAAATCTAATATATGAGATGAGAGATGGAAAAATAATCTCTACAAAAGATCCTCAGAGTGATAATTGTCTGATCTATAAAAAGATCTGAGTCTTTTTCATATTAAACTATTTTAATGTCTAAGACACATTTTTGTAAATGAGGACTAGAAATGATCTTGTCAGATTTTGATTTGAAAGCATATCTATCATCTAAAAGATTAAAAATAGAACCTCTCGACCCATTGATCATAAGAGAGAACGGTCTAGATCTTAGGCTTGGAGAACAATATTGCGAGTTAAGATCTACTGATGAGATATTAGATCCATACATAGAGTGGGATCCTGAGAAATTCTATAGATGTGAGAAAGCTAATGAATATGTTCTTATGCCAGGCAGAAAATATCTTTTACATACTCTAGAGTATATAGCTCTTCCGCCTGAGCTTGTGGGAATAGTAGAGCTCAGATCTACTCTGGCGAGACTCGGTCTCTTGATACCTCCCACAGTTGTTGACGGAGGCTTTGAGGGTCAGCTTACTATAGAAGTACACTCATCATCATTTCCTGTGAAATTAAAAGCTGGGACGAGATTTCTTCATCTGATCCTTATGAAGACTACGACACCTATTGAGAGACCATATGAAGGTCGTTATCAACGTCAGAGAGATGTTATGCTTCCTAAGAGACCTCTAGAATATCCATAGACTGAGATGAGAATTTTTGGATCTAATAAATATATTTTCTGTTTTGATTGTCGCATTATTCTCAGGAGTTTTAGGAAGTCTAACAGGTCTCGGCGGAGCATCTATCATGACGCCTATATTAGTAGCTATAGGTCTGCCTCTCAAACATTCTATAGCTAATGCAGTGATATCTATAATAGCAACATCAGCAGGATCTTCCGCTGCATATGTTAGAGATAGAATAACTAATATCAGAGCCGCCATGTATATGGAGATTTTCACAATAACTGGAGGCATCGTAGGAGCTTATCTGACATTGATGCTCCCAGCCGTGGTCTTATACTTCTTCTTCGCATCTTTTCTGATCTTGGTGTTGTTTTTATCGAGAGAAAAAGGATCTTTAAATGATGTTTCGAGAGACAGAAAGATCGACAGATTCTCTAGATGGCTTAATATCAGAGGCGAATATTATGATCCTGGGGATAAAATATATATAAGTTATATAGTGAGAAGAGCTCATATAGGAGGTCCGATGATGATGATCGCAGGAGTTGCCGCAGGATCTTTAGGCATAGGTGCCGGAGCATTTAAAACAGCTATTCAAGAAGGTATCATGGGGCTTCCTCCAAAGGTTGCCACAACAACATCTAATTTTATAATAGGAATGACAGGTCTTGCAGCAGCCTCAGTATATATATCCTCTGGATATGTAGATCCTGTCTTGGCAGCCTCAATGACGCTTGGCACCGCAGTAGGCAGCATAATAGGCTCGAAAATACTTCCGATCATAAGAGGCAGAACTGTGAGAATATTATCAATGATAATAACAGTATATCTTATTATTCAGATGATCTATAAGGGAGTGTCTCAGCTATGGATCTAGAGGCTCTGCTAGGTCTTATTCTTATAATAGGAGTTTTCATAGGATTAATAATGTTATCAATAGGCTTAGGAGCTTACATATATTTCCATGGCATAGAAATAGATCTTTCTAAAACAATTAGATTCAAAGATCTTTCCACATGGATAATGAGTCTTAGATATCAAGATGATGTTATCATGAAGATGTTATCTATAGGCCTGATAATAATTATTCTGATACCATATACACGTGTCATAGCATCATTAATATGGTTTATATATCATAAAGATCTTAAGTTCATATTATTTACATTATTTGTTGCAACGGTACTTACATTATCAATCATAGGTTTACTAAGATCTTTCTAAACTCTCTTTATAGAATATTCATTAAATACCTCAAATATTTTATTATAAAGATCTTTAAAATACTCTATGTCAACCCCTGCTTCAGCAAAAAATCTGTTTATAGTATCAAGATCATGTCTCAGAAAATCTATTGCATTAACATGATCTATTGACACAGCCTGAGAAACATCAATTATATAAGGCGTGGATCCTTTGACCATAATATTATATTCGCTAAGATCTGCATGAATAAGTCTGGCTTTCTCAATCATTATAATAATCTGATTAAGAACATCTTGATATATAAACTCAAGATCTTTTTTTGTCAACATATTATTTTCATAAGCCTCTTTCAACAATGGATATCTCTCGCCATTTTCTCCTAGAAACTGCATCACAAGAATATTATTTTTTCTACAATAAGGCTCTGGAACTCTGACGCCTGCCTTAATCATTCTCTTAAGATTGCTATATTCTTTACCGGCCCACACATAGATCAGTCTTCTTCTATCAAGTCCTCTCAGATCCTCATATCTAGGATCTCCAGAGAGATATTTCCATATAGATCTTCTGAACTCAGCTGTTAAAGTATAATATATCTTAATAGCGATCTCTCTATCCTCATAATCAGTTCCCCAGTATACTCTGGCCTCTTTCCCAGTAGAGATCACGCCTTTAATCTCTTTTATACATCTGCTTCTCATAAGATCAAATAAAGTGAGTATTGTCTGTCTATCAAAAACCTCCTCAACGGTCTCGAGAAGATCTGTGTCAAAATATCTTTTCTCAGACTTCCTCTTTTTCTCAAAAAGATCGTCTTTCAAAAAACCACCTATTCACATTGAAGAGAGATATTATTCGTCTTACTCATGATCTCAATCACTCGCTGAAGATCTTGTTCAGACATATACATTCTATATACAGTCACACTTCTCATATTTGTTAAAGCCTGGATCTGCGGCTTAGTCTTTATATCTATAAACCTTCTCTTTCTATTACATATGATCTTGTAGTCTGATGTGTTAAACGGAAATTTTAATAGAAATCCTGATGCCAAGACGCCTTTTGTTGTGACCATGTAATCTCTCAACAGCTGAATAATCTCGATCTCTCTACCAGACATTATTACTCTATTAAGTATCCAAGGGAGTAAGAAAAGGATCTCAAATAATATCAGATAGCCTATGAATAAATATGTTGTTCCATTCAAAGCGAAATAATGTATGACATACCCTAGATATAGATAGTATATTCCGAAGACTATAGGAAGATTGATTAATGATACTGACATCATCTTCATCTGAGGCTTCATGTCATCAATAAGCTTCTCATCTTTATTGATAAAATCAATTATTTTCGAAGGATTCGCCTTAACAATGACTCTCCCACTTTTTATATAATCAACGTCTTCACCTGATCTGCTCGCTCTAATTCTTCTATAGCTTGTGAATATCGAGTATCCTAAGAAAGTAAACATGATCAAAAGAATTACTACGAAGAAAAGACCTGGGAACAAAGTTAACACTATGGAATATATGACGACCATTGCCTGTGTATATAACAGATTTTTCAGAACAGCCTTTAAAATGTTTATCAGCCCAATATAGATTAT
>JGI20130J15133_1000681_pt1 | contig 31236 bp, 28 predicted proteins | sample WasSprMetagenome_FD_15133 | JGI IMG/M metagenome (IMG submission 15133) | reverse complement strand
AGTGCTTCGTGGGTATTTTTCCGGAAACGACCTATCCCCTGCACATGGCGGCCAGCATCTGTCTCTTTTTCCTGATTCTTCCTTCGCTCTTTTTCTTGGCAATCGGTGGGAGGCACCGGTTGAGGTGGATCTTCACCTTTTTCTTCTGTCTCTCCCTTCTCGCCTCCTTCCTCCTTGTATTCGTTCCGCGGCCTTGGGGAAGGAATGCCATTGCCGAGAGCCTCTCTTGGATGCCGCTCGGAATCTCCGTTCTGCTCCTCGCTATCAAAAACAATCTACCCCATCAGATGTAATCAAAGCATCCTGGTGAGTTCAAGCATCCTTCGTGCGTTGTTCAGCATGTCGTGGTCATTGTTGAAGAAGATATATGCAGCCTTTCCCCCGGCGGCAAGAATCCTCTGTAAAATTTCCCGCAGTTCCTCGTCGGAGTAGCAGTGGGAGTACCAGGCGCTCCTCCCGTGCACCCTTTCGTATATCAAGTCGCTGGTGACATATACATCATTGGTAAAGTCTGGGCAGTCGACACTAACCCAGGTTAAACCCAGCTCTTTTGCCCACTCCAGCCATCTTTTGTCGTACCACTCGTGGCTTCTAACCTCAAGTGCGAATTTTTCACCGAGATTCACATGCCTTATGAACCGCTCGAGCACAGGAGAGTTCTTGGGTCCGTAGCCGGGTGGGAGTTGAAAGAGGTAGAAGTCTATGGCCTCCTCCAACGGCTCGAAGAGTTTCCTGAATTTTTCCCAGCTTTCCAGCGCTCTCTCTCCAAACTTGAAAACGTGAGTAATCAGTCTGTTGACCTTGATTGACCATCTCAGATGCTTTCCCCTTTTCGCCCAGCCAATTACTTGATTCGGGAACGGGAAACGATAGAAGCTGGCGTTGAGTTCTACCGCATTCAAACCGGAATTTTCCACAAACCAACGGAAGTCCCCTCCTAGATTCCAGTCGTACAACCAACCGGAAGTTCCAACAAAAAACCTCATCAACGGATGTTCTCAAATAAAAATTTCAGCCCCGTAGCACATGTGCCCAAGAGCTAAGCTCCTCCTTTATGTCTGTCGGATTCACGAGCTTGGCGTTCCTCCTGAAATAATCCGGGAGCAGGCGGAGAAATCTCCTTCTGGCGAAACGCTCGTCTCCGCAGACTAGGGCGGCCTTGTCTTCCTTAGATCTCAAAGCTCTTCCCAAGGCCTGTGAGGCCCTCCTTAGAGCCGGCACCACGTAAGCATAATACCTTCCCTTCCTCCCGTAGAGTTCTCTATAGTACTGGATGTACAGCCTGGTTCTGACGGTCATCCTTTCGAAGGGCACTCCCACGAGGAAGATTCCCTCCAGCTCTCTTCCCGGGAAATCCGCACCCTCGGCAAATCTTCCACCCGCACTAGCGCAAAGTAGACCCGGTTCATCGGTTCCCGCACATTTTTTGAACTCTTCCAGCATTCTTCTTCCCGTTTCTCCGCTCATTCCCTGAGTTTCCCTGAAGAATCTCATACCGAGACCCTCCACCTCTTCTCTTAGTCCCGCCTTCACGAGATCATCGAGAATCCTGTAGCTTGCGCAGAAGACCGCCACGTTCGTCCTGAGGGTTTCAGCGAATTTTTTTATTGTCTCCACGTATTTTCTCGCCATTTCGGGGTTGAGCATCTCTCCCTTTGTGGTCAGCTCTCGAGTGATGAGCGCGAGCACGTTTTGCGGTGGGAAGTTGGAGGGAACCTCCTTGCTGGAGTAGAACTCCAGACCTACGGTTTTGGCAAAGGCGTCTATTGGGCTTAGGGTGCCCGAGCAAAAGATACAACCTAGGAACTCTGGCCATCTCTCTGCCAAAACCTCTGATGCTCTCATATCCCAGCGCTCAATCACGAGGCTATCTTTCTCCCTTCTGCAGAGGAACTTCACCCCTCTTACCCCTAAATTCTCCAGAGAGGCGAGGAAGAAACTGGCGAGATGGAAGAGGGAAGATTGCGGTCTCTTACCTTCCTCGAGCCGCTTTCTTCGCACCCTGTTTCCGTAATCTCTCATGGCTAGAAATTCATCCTCTAGGATTTCCGACTCTCCCCCGGAAAGCGAGTTCAGAAAGTTCTCCATGTCGAACTCCCTCTCTTCCTCCCCGACCTTGATTTTCCCCAACTCTCCCCCGATTTTCGAAATGAGAGATACCACCCTCTTGGCACCGAGTTCCTCCGCCTCCTTCATCGCCTTCTTCACGGTTGCGGAAGTCACGCTATCGGAGAAAAGGTTGGAGCAGGCATGCTGGAGGTTATGTGCCTCGTCGACTACCAAGAAACTCCGCTTGAAGGGGACCTGCTGTTTGATGCTCCAAGCCAGTCCCGCGTCGATGATATAGTTGTAACTCAGCGAAATCACATCAGCGTATGGGAGTAATTCGCGTTGGGCGAGGTAAGGACAAATCTTCCTCTTCCTGCAGACCGCTAGAATTTCCGAGAAGAGAAGCGGTTCCTCGGTGAGGTCTTTGGGCTCAAAGGAATAAAAGTTCCTTCTGTATTTACATTCTTCTCCTTTGGTTTTACAGAGAAACGAGACCTCCTCATGATCCATTTCCTGTTTTATTTCTCTCGCTAGGAGGCACATGTCTTTCTTGCCCCTGTAGGAAAGCCCGAAGAATTTTCCTCCTTTTCGATTTATCGCCTTCAGCTCCTCAATGGGTCTATCCGTTTCCGTTCCTGTCCGTACAGCCCAGATGATTCTGACCCCCCTCTCTTCCACGAACGGGAGGAGTGAGGCCAAAATGACGGGAGTCTTACCAAAACCCGTTGGGGCGTCAATGCAGACCGCCCCGTTCCAGACTTCCTTTTGGATAAACTCCAGAAGCTCCTCTTGTTTTTCCCTGAAGGGATAGGGAAAGAAACTCTTCATCCTCAACTGCTCCTAGGAAAAGGAAAGACTCAGCCCGAACCAAAGCACTCTAAATCTAGAACCAGAAAGGGGATGAGGCTCAGGGACTTGGTTTTTAGTTGCTCGAACTCGAGTGGTTCGAGGTATCCCACGAAGGTATGCCCTCTTGGATCGGCTTTAACCCTCCAGAATCTCTTCAGGTCAGCTTCCGCAAGTCTTTTCCTTTCTTCCAATCTGCTGGTTCTTGCGAGTTCTATTGTCTTCACATAGAAGTCGGTTATGGCATAGTCCACGAGCCTCAAGTTGAACTTCAATTCCCTGTCGTTGAACTTTTGTTTGGTTTTGAGTTCTACGATTACAGCTTTTCTGAAGGGTTTCAGCGAATCCTCACCCAGAAGAATAAGGGGTGCGATGTATTGGTTGGCGAGCAACAGACTGTCGAGAACGGGGTCTTTCTCGAGTTTAGGGAGGGTTACCAATTTCCTCCACTTCTCGGGACGGGGAAGCAGCTCAGAAATTCCCAGCTCCCGGTACCTGAATTTCCGCTTCAACCACTCGAATTCCTTCTCCCTCTTCTGAGAGAAGTACAGGACGCCCCGCAGATTCTTGACAAGGTGAAGGAACTCTGGCTCAATCGACATGCTTGATTTTCAGCACATATCCACAGTTTTCGCACTTGCAGGCAACCCAGTAGGCATCCTCCGTTATCTCGTCTCCCTCCACCCAACGCTTGAGTTTCCCTCCGCATCTGGGGCATCTTACACCAATCATCACAAAGGGGGTCGGCTGGCAATTAATCGACGGGAGACGAAGCGGTTTTCGGCGGCGAAACCTTTTTATTACCTTTGCAACCACCTTTATCAGAGCATGAAGCCCCTAACCAAGGTTGGAGTTGCGGGGCTCGGAGGCAGAGTTAGTCTACCGTAGGCTAGCAAGGAGGTGAAGTTGATGAGACCAATTTTCAAGATAAAGTTCGATTCCCATCGTGTGGGCTTCTGGTTCAGAGCTCACAGGACGGGCCTGTTCATAGCTCTAACTATAGGCCTCCTGATGTCCCTGCTGCTAATCCAGATTATGCTACCTTCTCCACAGCCAAGTTCTCCCCCAGCCGTGCCGGTTCCCGTTTTCCCGGTGCACTAACCAAAATTTGAACTAGATTTGGTCTATCGCCGGCTACTATCTATCAACGGCGATGTTCCCAAGCTGGATGATTACCTGCCATCTTCGGCTTTTTTCTTTTTAAAGCAAGCCTGCTCTAATAAACCAAAGTGAAGAAGACACAAGACCTAGCGTACTGGCTTGGTGTGCTACATTCAGATGGCAAAAGGGTTTGTTACACTGTGAAAAAGAATGGAAAGAGCTCTTTGAGGTGGGAGCTTGCTTTGGAAGTAGCGCCAAAATCTCTGCCGATGCTGGAGAAATTCAGGCGGATTTTCGAGTTTAAATTCGGTAGAAAATTGAAGATCCACCGCCTCTCAAATGGGAATTACAAAATCGGAACATCCATTAAGAAGCTAATCGGTGAGTTGAAAGCGTTGGGGATAAATTTTCGTGGTACTTCCATTCCTTCTTGGGTGGCTGAAAATCCCAAATTTTTTGGAGCTTATCTGGCTGGAAGAATCGACGGTGACGGCGATATCAGGGTTAAAGGCTATAAGAGGCGAACTCCCCAGTGCGCTGTTAGAATACACGATGGAAACCCACAAGTGGAGCTCAAGCATATCATTCAAAAACAGCTCAGATGCAGAGCATCAATTACCAGGCGTAGGAGGGTTTCTATTCTTGAAGGAAGAAAAATCCAAGGCACATGTTATTCACTTGAGTTTGTTGTATCAAAGAAAAACATTGAATTCATTGCAAGATACCTAGTGCCACACTTGGTAATCCCTCATAAAAAACAGAAACTTGCTGGGTACGTGGAGTTTTTTAGGAATCGGTATGGTCCTTTATTTTTTGTTTAATAAGTTATTTGCCCCGGTGGTGTAGCCCGGTCAATCATACGGCCCTTTCGAACACCAAGTGAAGAAAGGCCGTGACGCGGGTCCGAATCCCGCCCGGGGCACCAGTGTTTGCTACTGCTTGGCGGGGAATGAGACTGGTAATTAATGTTTCCACCACTACGCAAAGCATGTTTGAGGGAGGGAGCTGGTGTGTTTACTCAACCAGTTTGTTTTCTTTAAGCTTCGAAACCACAGCGGTGACCAAGGGTTTGACCTCCTCGAGCTCCATTCCGCTCTTGGAGGCCACCTCTTTACAGACCTCCTCTTCCTCTCTTCCTTCGCACATGTACCAGATGGCGGCAACCACCATGTCTACCTTGAACCCCTGTTCTTCCTCGTTTACCAACACCACGGAACCGTCCTCCATCTCCAGCGCTCTCCCCTTTCTCTTCAGCTTGTGTTTCTGCTCCTTTGGTTTTTGTGCCATTCACAAGACACCAGCTCCTTATAAATGCACACCCAGCCGTTCACACACCGCACCACCACTCTTGGGGGGTGATGGTCACCGGAACCTCATGCTATAGTTTCGACTCTTCCGTTGTTAAGGAATCGGATTTTATTCCCACTCTATCGTCGCGGGCGGTTTATGAGTCACATCAAAGACCACACGGTTGATTTCGGGTATCTCGTTTGTTATTCTCGTGGAGATTTTTTCGATAAGTGCATGGGGTAATTTGGCGTAGTTTGCAGTCATCCCGTCTAAGCTTTCCACGGCGCGTATGGCTATTGTATACCCATATGCTCTGGAATCTCCCTTCACTCCTGTGGATCTGGTGTCTAGCAAGACGGCGAAATACTGCCACAACTGCTTGTCCAGACCACACTTTTCTATTTCTTCCCTCACTATCTCGTCCGCTTTCTTGAGCAGTTCAAGTTTTTCTTCGGTGACTTCTCCAATTATTCTTATCGCAAGACCCGGACCTGGAAACGGTTGCCTTCCCACTATTCCCTCAGGTAGACCAAGTGTTCTTGCCACTCTGCGTACTTCATCCTTGTACAAATCTCTTAATGGTTCTATTATCCCTTTGAACTTAATCTTCGTTGGGAGGCCGCCCACGTTATGATGGGTCTTTATTTTCTCAGAGTGCTTTCTGAAGCCAGATTCTATTCTGTCAGGGTAAATCGTCCCTTGGATGAGGTAGTCGGCCTTGATTTTTGCGGCTACCCGCTCGAACGCACGGATGAATTCCTCCCCAATTATCTTTCTTTTCAGCTCAGGATCGGTCACGCCCTTGAGTCTCTGAAGGAACCTCTTCTTTTCATCCAAGCATATCAGGTTTAGGTCGAATTTTGAGAATACCTCTTTGATTTCTTCCACTTCACCTTTTCTCATGAAGCCATGGTCGATGAACACCGCTGTCAAATTCTTCCCTACGGCCTTTGATGCAAGTACGGCGGCGGTGCTAGAGTCCACCCCGCCGCTGAGGGCTATTATACACCGGCTGTTGCCCACTTCCTTCCTTATCTCTGCCACGCTCTTTTCGATGAAGTTCTCTGGAGTCCATGTTGCTCTGCAACCGCAGATATCAAAGATAAAATTCCTCAGCAATTGCTGCCCTCTCGGAGTGTGAACAACCTCAGGGTGCCACTGGACCCCGTAAATCGGTTTCTTCTTGTGTCGGAAGGCTCCAACGGGGCAATTCTTCGTATGAGCAAGAACCTCAAAGTCTTTTGGCAAGCTCAACACGGTATCGCCATGGCTTGCCCATACCTTTTCAACCTTCCTGTGGTTTTTTAGTATTCTATCACGTTTGTCAATCACTACCTCCGTCACGCCATATTCCATTTTTTGAGCTCTTTTTACATTTCCTCCAAAAATATGAGCAATGAGCTGGTGCCCGTAGCATATCCCCAGAACCGGTATCCCGATTTGGAAGATTTGCTCGTTGCATTTGGGCGCATCCCTTTCATAGACGCTGGAAGGCCCGCCGGAAAGGATGATACCCTTTACGGAAAATTCCCCAGTAGAAGACGTTATTTCATCAGGTCGTACTTCAGGCTCTGCGAGTTCGGCGTAAACATTTTCTTCCCTAATTCTCCTCGCTATGAGATGAGAGTACTGCCCGCCGAAATCTAGGACCAAGATCATGTCATGCTTCATTCAATCACACACTTCGGTTATTCCCTAAAGGCAGTCTCACTTTTTACATTTTTCAGAATGGTGCTTGAAACATCAACGGTTGGATTCAAAAATAATCCATCGAGAAGGTCAGCGGTTATTTACAAGAGGGAAAAGAAAGGAATGAAGCGAACGCTTGAGAACCTTGCGAAAGCCTTTGTGGGGGAAAGTCAAGCAAGGAACAGATATACTTTTTACTCAAAGGTCGCGAGAAAGGAAGGATTCGAACAGATTGCGGAGATTTTTCTGATTACGGCAGAAAACGAGAGAGAACACGCCAGTCAACTGTTCAAGCTCATCAATGAGCTGAAGACGAAGGCAGGGGAGAAGCTCGGCGAAATCAAGGTAGAAGCGGCGGTCCCCCTGACGCTCGGCACCACGGCCGAGAACCTGAGGGCAGCCATTGCGGGCGAGAACTACGAGCACACGAAGATGTATCCCGAGTTCGCCGAGGTAGCCGAAAAGGAGGGCCTACCGGAAATAGCCTCCCAGCTGAGGGCGATCGCCGTGGCCGAGAAGCACCACGAGGAGAGATTCTCGAAGCTGCTGAAGGAGGTGGAGGCCGGGACCGTCTTCAAAAAGAAGAAGAAGGTCTGGTGGGTCTGCCGTGAGTGTGGGTATGTTTACTATGGCACGGAGCCCCCGGAGAAGTGCCCGTCCTGCGGTCACCCGAGGAGCTTCTACCAGCTGAAGTGCGAGGAATATTAAGATGGCCGTAGTGCACGGCGTTTATCGGTGCAATATCTGGGGCAACATAGTCGAGGTTCTGCAAGCTGGAGCCGGGGAGCTGGTCTGCTGTGGAAGGCCGATGGAGTTGCTAACGGAGAAGACGGAAGGCGTGGGGAAGGAGAAGCACGTGCCGGTGATTGAGAGGACGGAGAGGGGCGTGAGGGTAAAGGTCGGTGCGATTCCCCACCCCATGGAGGAGAAGCACCACATCCAGTGGGTAGAGATCATTGCCGACGGCGCGGTCTATAGAAAAGACCTGCAACCGGGGGACAAGCCCGAGGCGGAATTCGAGATCAAGGCGCAGAAGTTGAAGGCAAGGGGGTACTGCAACATCCACGGGCTGTGGAAGGTATAGGGTTTGGCCTACGGTCCTGGTCTCTTGGTTTAGCCCCAGCGCTGGGGACAGGGTAGGCTGGCCGCTACTAGGAGGAGGTCGTTTAGAGTTTGGGGGAGCGCAGCTTCCAGAATTACAAGGGTATAAGAGTGAACGAGGAAAAATGTCGGGAGCGTGAAAGGGAAAATAGTTGGCATAGCCTTTGCAGTTCTCGCCTTAGCCTTTCTTATTTTCTTAGTCATCGGTGGTAAGGAAAAAGAGGAGGCGCCGACACCAGTCCAGGATAACTGGCAGGAGGCACTTTTTGATCAAAGCCTTCCGGGGGGACGCTGGAGTTTACCTTCCTCCCGGCAGACCTGAATGACTTCCAGTACATCACCCCGCTGGGCAACATGACCCCTCCCGGCCACACCGCCCCCACCGACCACATCTATCTTGTCCACGAGTGGCGGTCCGCCGGCAAGCCGGTATACGCCCCCGCTGGAGGGAAGATTCTCTGGATTCAACCCTTCGAGTGGCCAGATGGGGTTGAGCACAGTGTTAGCATAGGGGTTACCAAGACCTGTACTTACTATATGGCTCACTTGGTGCTGGACGAAAACCTGAAGGTGGGGGACTACGTCCAGGCCGGGCAGAGACTGGGGGTGATTAGCAGGTACGCGGCGGCCTTCGACCTCGGGGTGATGAACAGGAACATCCTCCAACCCTTCGTGAACCCGAAGAGGTATGGGTATACGCAGCTGTATGGGGACTCGCCGCTGAAGTACTTCGTGGAGCCCTACAAATCCCAGCTTTACGCCAAAGTCCTCAGGGAGGGCGAGGACAAGGACGGAAAGTTCTGCTACGATCAGAGGGGTAAGCTCATCGGAACTTGGGTGGAGGAAAACGCCCCACCTGACCCATTTAAAGTGCCGGACTGGGGCAGATACCAACTTTCCTTTGCCTACGACGTTTATCGACCCACCCTGATCAGGATTTCCCTCGGGGACGATTTTCTCGCTCTTCCTGGAGATCCCCTTTCCCTACTTCCCGCGGGCCTCTACTTTGTTCAGGATGGAGCTATACCCCCTGAAAATGTCACGCCCTCTTCGGGGAAGGTGACCTACTACCTCTATGGTGAGTCGGGTGGGGGCGAGTTCCCGCCCGTCAGAGGAGAGAGGGGGGTCTGCTCATCGTGCAGATGCTCTCCGAGGACAGGATTAAGGTGGAAGCCTTCGGCGACACCTCCTCCACCACTAGGGAGTTCACCTCTAGGGCCAGAATTTACGTGCGGTGAGCTGGTTTACTCGAAGGAAACTACGGAGTAGCAGTGAAGGCTGGGGACGGTGAAGGTAACCTTCCTGTTCTCGATGGCGTATTCTAGCGTGGTTTCAGCCGCGTCCGGGCTCACCAGCTTCAGCGTTTTTCCCTCTAACTGTACACCCTCGGGTATGGTCAGGGTGAGTTGGAGGTTGGTCAGGTCTCGGAAGTTACGCGTTCCTCGGTCGTAGGTGTAGTTCAGAAGGTGCAGGAGCAGGGAGTTCTCTCCCCTGTAGACCACCACCCCCAGATTTGCGGGGGCGTTCGTCTCCAGCCCCAAGTCTGCCGCCAGTCCCTTCAGGGTGGGGATCAGGAGCTCATCCCTCGAGAGGTTATCGCACCTCACCACCTTTCCCCCCAAGGAGGAGTACTGGGTGAGCAGGGTCTGAAGCTCCGAGTCTAGGTCGTAGTACCTCGGTATGATTATCGCCTTGTACTTCCTCAGGTTCTCCAGCGTCAGGGATTTCTGCACGAAGATTCCGTCTCCACGATAGAGGACTTCGAAAGGTACGTGGGCTTCCTGCAGGAGTATTCCGATGTTTTCAAAGCTCTCCCAAGCAAAGTTTGCCCGCCAGGTGTACTGGTTGGTCAAGGTGGAGTGCAGGTCGTGGAGGAGCGCCACGGTGGCCACCCTCTCCAGGTTTTCGTAGTACTGGGGGTGCTCGGCAAAGAACCTAGTGTAGGGGGAAATCTTGTCCGCCTCTATGGTGTAGGAGCCACCCCCGTAGACGTAGGCCTTGTAGGGGATCATGAAGGAGGCACCGCAGGCTCTGGCCTCCGCCAGCCAGTGCCTCCAGAGCCACCACTCGTCCTCGGAGAGCTGTTTCAGCTCAAAGACATCGGGGAAAGCTGAAAACGGTTTATCCGGGTCGAGGGCTTCGGCCAAGAGATAGGTGGTGAGGTTCTTTCCCGGAAGTGGTCTGAGGTAGTGCCTGTAAGCCCCGTTGACCTCCGCGGTTATGGGCATCTCGAAGATCACGAAGTCCAAGAGGGGAACGAAAATCTGGTGGTTGGGCTCCAGCCCGTAGGTGTTCGCCGTCACCGGGATGTCCCACCCCGCCGCCTGCCTAGCGTGCTGGATGAGTTCCTCGATGAACTTCGTCCTGTTCCAGTACCTAGCTTGGAGATACACAATCTGAAGCTGGGGGTTGGGATCATCCCACCATTGAGTACCTCCGTGCACCAGCAGGTACTCCCGGTAGTTGAAGGTGGAGAGGTCGGTTATCCCGAAGAGTCTCTGTAACTCTTCTGGAGCATAGTGCTCGGCTAGGTAGTCGTTAAAGGCCCGCATACAGTAATCGCAGAAGCAGTCTGCGGTGTCTCCAGGTTCATCGATGAGGATTCCGTCCACGCCACCCTTGGCCTGCTCCTCGATTCTGTTTATGAGAAACTCCCGCCACAGGGGATGGTTGCCGCACATGTTGTACAGCCCTTCTATTCCCAGCAGGTTTATGATGTTGCCGTGGATGTCCCTCTTGGCGGCCTCCTCCCTGAGCTGCAGGTTTTCGGTGGTAGTGGATTGCCCTGTGGGAAGATTGGCGGTCACCTTGAAGCCGTTGCGGTGTAGCGTCTTCACGTAGCTCCAATCGTACTCATTAAAGCCCAAGTAGTAGACGGAGAAGGCGGTACCCGTCGCACCCATCTCCTCCAAGTATCTGCTCGGGGGTTGGTCGAAGACCCAAAGGTTGCCTTTGTTTAACCAGTCTCGACTGAAAGTGTACCAGTTCTCTTCTTCTTTTCTACTGGTGGGATGAAAAAGAAGAACCGCGGCACTCGCCAAGATTGAGAAGATTATTATAACAGTAAGGACGATTCTTTTCATCTACTGTTAGGGGTCGAAGACCCCGCTGGTTTTTGCCATCAATGGATGTTTTGGAGGTATAAATACTCGCGCGTAACGGCGGAAGAGATTTCAGAGTCGGCTTATTTCTGAAATCAAGCTTATGTATTCCTCCTTCACTTTTTCCATGTATTCGGGATTGAGCGTTCCATGTGGGGTCGGGGTCTCAAAAATCCTCCTTGGGAATTCAACCTTTTCAGGGTCGAAGCCCTCTCGCAACTTCAGCCTGTATTTCTCGGAGTATATCTTCTTTCCGAGATTTCTGAGCTCATCCGCGGTTTTCTCCATGCCAAGAGGTTTCAAGGCCTCTACCACGATTTCTGGTTCATACACCTTTCGTGCGAATAGACAAATCGCTAGGCTTGTCAAAACCTGCCTCCAGCACTCCTCCTCGTACAGCTTTGTTACGAGTTCCTTCGGTTCGGGGGTCTTTCCCACGGTCTTCTGATCTAGGTCGTATCCGGCACTGTCTAGGTGGCTGTGTCTCGCTCCGAAGGCATAGTTGGCGTACGCGGCTGGTCCTGTGTGATATCCCGCCATCTCATTTCCGCTGAGAGTTAGGGCGAACTCTCTTCCTCCCCACTTTTTCGTTGCGTATTCCAGTCCTTTGGCCAAATCCTTGTAAAGATCGGTGGGTTGTTCTACCAGATAACGGACGGCTTTCTTGTAGGACTCGTAATCACCGAAGCTCAGTTTCAATCCCCCAAGGTCGCTTTCCTTGATGAGACCCCTCTGATAAGCTTCGGTCGCCCAAGCCAGAATCACCCCCGTGCTCATGGCATCCAATCCCAAAGAATCAACCAAATCTATCAGTTCCAGAAGAGGTCTGGCTTCTGTTGCACCTAGCATGGAGCCCAGGGCGTAGATAGGCTCGTAATCATAGCCGATGAAGGTGGTTTTATAGAAATACGGCTCGTCTTCGTATGGTTCCCTTAGGGTTGCAAGGTGTATACAGGCAACCGGACAGTGAGCGCACGAAACCCTCCGCCCCAGGTAGTTGGAGGCTATGTATTCACCAGAAATCTTCTCCGCCGTCTCCAAACTTGAGCTCTGCAGGTTACGGGTGGGAAGAGCCTTCAACGCATTCAGAGGGCCAACGTTGACAGGTGTACCTATCTCGTGATATTTCTTCATGAGAGGACTGGCTGTGATTAAACCGAAGATTTTGTCATATACTCGGCGATAGGCCTCTTTATCCACCACTTGGATTGACCCCTTTCCGCTGACTACCAAGGCCTTCAGTTTCTTGCTCCCGAAGACGGCTCCAAGCCCAAGTCTTCCAAAATGTCTGTAAGTTTCAGTGATGACGCTAGCATATGTCACGAGTTTTTCTCCCGCTCTTCCTATGCGCATGATGGTTCTCAAACCCGAGCCTTCCTCAACCTCTCGCAAAATCCTTCCCACAGTATTGCTGTTTATTATCCCCCAGAGCGCGCGGGCGTCCCTGAAACGTATCCTATCTCCGTGAATTGATACCCAAACAGGGAGATCGCTGGCCCCTTTTATCACAATGGCTCCGTACCCGGCTAACCTTATGCTAATGGCACTTCTTCCTCCCGCATGACTTTCACCCAAGTTTCCCGTGTGTGGACTCTTGAACATGGCAATGGTCTTGGAGGCGGTTGGATAGAGTGCTGTAAGCGGGCCCACTGCCAGTACCACCACATTCTCTGGTCCCAACGGATCGGCGTTNCGAGGGAGTTCTTCCTCGAGCAGTTTGGTCGCCACGCCAGTACCGCCCAAATACTCCTCAAAAAGCTCGGGTNTCTCCCGAATCCAGTAACGCTTGGAGCTCAGGTCTATGTAAAGGACTCTGGTGGGTATGGCTCTCATGTTTGGTAGGAGATTACACCATACGGGCAATATTTCGCGCACTGCCCGCAATGAGTGCAGATAATGGGCTTGTTGTTTTCAGAGTCCCACTGTACAGCCCCAATTGGACATGCTTCTTTACACCTTTCGCAGCCTATGCACTTGTTTGGATACAGAAGGACTCCTCCTCCCTCTCTCTTGACCAAAGCGTTAGTCGGACAAACCGCGGCGCAGGGAGGGTCTTCTTCACAGGCTCGGCAGACCACTACCCTGAATCCCCTCTCCACTCCTCCCACGCTTGAGATGTGGATAGCAGACTTGGCTAACCCTCCCTCTCCAAACCTACGGGAGCATGCAAACATGCAAGACATGCATCCCACGCACTTGTCCACGTCCACGATTAGAAGCTTTGGCATGCTTAACTTTCCATCGGTGCAGTTTTTATCTCTTTCGACAAAAACGGCTTGAGTTTTCTTTTGAGTTTTGCAAGTTCCCTGCTTACTCCCATTTCCTTACAAATCTTTTCCAAATACTTCATGTCGAGCTTTTCGAACTGTCGTATGTATATAGCTTCTGCGTCTTTCAAGTCTTGCTCACTTCCATAGAGAAGTTTGGAGGCAATCAGGTCTTCAGCTGTTGCAATGTATATCTTAATCCCTTTATATTCAAACGGAATCCTTCGTTCAAAGGTGCGTCGGTCGGCTTCCGTGTAAATCCCTTTAATATCCAGTCTGAACAGGGATTTCTTGTCGAGTATCGTGCAATGAGTCTTTTCCCTGAGTGCTGTTTTTAGTTCTTCGGCATTGACCCAAAAATCTTTCTGAGTCAAAAACTCGGCTAATTTAGGGATTTCGTCTTCACTTATACGAAGAATTAGGTCCAAATCCATGGTGGTTCTAGGTAGCCCATGGAAACTGACCGCTAGGCCGCCGACCAGTACATAGCCTATTTTTTCCCTGTTGAGGAAATCGCAGACAAGCCGGATTATTTCCTCTATTTCTCGCAAGCGGCTTTATGCATTTTTACGGCAAAAGTCGTCAAATTCAACCCCTGCCTAAAAGTTTCTTCGCCACTAAAGCTTCTGGCTCGCAAAGCCTCAGCTCTTAAATCCTTTTCTCTTACTTCTCTCACTTTCCTCCTGAATTCACGAAGCTTTTGTTCTTTTTTCATCTAAACATCGATTTTTCGTTTTTTACGCTCTTCTCATAAATGCTACCTATTTTATTTGCGGTCCGAATCCTAGGAAATCCTTGGTCGGCAGGGTGTACTTCCTCAGATCCGAATTAATAGCTTTTCGCCAGTAGGGAAGATTTTCCCTCTTCTCCACAAACAAGACAGTTCCCCTCGACTCCCTCTACTTCTTGTCCCAGAACGCTCATTCCGGTTTGCGTCTCAAGTCGCTCGGCGCATTCCTTCTTTCCACACCAGAAGAGCCTGAAAATCTCCCCCTCTCCTGTTAAATCCTCCAAGGAGCGAGCTTCCACAACCCTTTCCCTCATCCTCTCCCTAGCTCTCTGCTTTAGTCTCTCCTCAATTCGATCGAGGATTTCTCGTGTTCTACTCTCGAGCTCCTCCAAACTTGCCTCTATTTTCTCTCTATTATCCCGCGCCACCAATGTGACCCTTCGGCTTTCCATCTCTCTCGGACCTATCTCTATCCTGAGAGGAACACCTTTCCTGTCCCACTTGTAATATTTCTCGCCCGGCCTTTGTTCACCGGCATCGAGCTCCACCCTCAATCCCGCTTTTCTCAGTCTTTCTTCCACCTCCCTCGAGAAGGGAAGTGGGTCGCGACCCTCGAACGGTATGGGGATTATCACCACCTGTATCGGTGCCACGGAGGGTGGGAAGCAGGGCCCAAGCTCATCCCCATGTGTAAAGATCAGGGAAGCAATCACTCTTTCAGAGATGCCGTAGCAGGTCTGATAGGCAAATTTGTGTGAGCCGTCCCTATCCAAGTACTCTATCCCGAAGACCTTGGAAAACTTCTGTCCGAGGTAATGAACGGTCCCTATCTGCAAACTCTTCCCTTCGGGGGAGAGGGTGTCGAACGCGATTGAGTACTCCGCCCCCGCGAAAGTGTCCCACGGAGGTCTGCGGGTGATGAAATAAGGAATTCCAAGGGCATCAAAGAACCTTTTGTATATCTCCACGGCTTCCCTCACCTGCTTTTGGGCTTCCTCTGCAGTAGCATGAACGGTGTGTGCCTCCTTGAAGGTGGTGACCTCCCTCACCCTGATGAGAGGTTTGGTCATCTTAGTCTCGCACCTGAAGACGCTGACTACCTGATAGACCTTGAGCGGCAGGTCGGTGTGGGAGCGAACCCAGAGGGAGAACATAGGGTACATGGCAGTCTCGCTGGTGGGGCGCAGGGCGAGCTTTACGTCCAAGTCAGCACCGCCTCCTCTCGTAACCCAAAAGACCTGATTTTCGAATCCTCTTATATGCTCGGCTTCCTTGCCCAGCTGGTCTTCCGGGATCAAAAGGGGGAAGAGAACCTCTTGATGTCCAGTTTGATCAAGGAGCTCCCTTAACAGGCGCAAAACGAGCGACCTCAGCTTCATACCATACGGTAGCCAAACGTACATCCCCTTCACGGGGTATCTCGTGTCCACCAACTCTGCCTCCGTTAGGACGCGCTCAAACCATTCGGTGAAGTCCTTCATGTGGTTATCACCTCGCATCCCTCCTTCTTCACCATCACCATGTCCTCCCACCTAGCTCCACCCTTACCCGGAAGGTAGAGTCCGGGTTCGATGGTTATCACCATCCCAGCCTGAAGGACATCTTTAGAGGACGGACTCAGGCTAGGACGCTCATGTATCTCGAGGCCTACTCCATGGCCAAGCCCGTGGACGAAGAACTTGGCATCCCTTCCTAATTTCTTCCTTGCCAGTGAGTCCAGTTCGCAAGCTTTCACCCCCTCCCTCACCTCCTTCATGATTTCCTTCTGTACGTTTCGCACCTTTTTGATTAAGCCCGAGTCGCCTTTCTTAACCCTGAAGGTTCGGGTCATGTCGGAGGCGTACCCCCTATAAGTGGCACCCAAATCCACCACCACGTGTTCACCCTTTTGCAGGACTCTATCCGTTGAAGAGGCGTGTGGAATCCAAGAGTTAGGTCCGGAGGCGACAATGGTAGGAAAGGGCGTACCGTCGGATCCGAGTTTCCTCATGGTGTATTCGACCTCCGCGGCAATTTCCCTCTCGGTTCTTCCAGGCTCTATGAGCTGAGCTGCAACCTTCATCCCCTCGCTTGCGATTTTGGCGCTCTTTTTCAGGATCTCGATTTCCTCTCTAGATTTTATCATCCTGAGCTCCTCCACCAGAGGAAGCTCTAGGCAGTCGATCCCCTCCGCTCCCAATTTCCTGAGGAGGGTCAACGAGACCTTCTCCATCCCTATTCTTCTAATGCCCACTTCCTGAAGGATGGAAAGAAGAAACTTCCAGAATTCTCCTATAAAGAGCTTCTCGTCCTTTCTGGTGGGAACTTCGGCCTCGCAGAAGACCCTAATCTCCTTGAACGGACTTCCTTTCAGAAGCTCAAAGTCAATCCTTCCCGACAGAACGATTGGTGCACCGTCAAGGGGGACCAGCAGGCTGCCAGAGGGAAGACCGAAGTATCTGATGCTCCTATTGACGAGGAAGGCGTCGAGTTTTTCTGCCGCGATTTTCTCCCTCAGCCTTCTCAATCTTTGTCGAATCATTAAATTGAGGCGGTTCTAAGGGTAAATCGTGGAGAGAAAGAGGGAACTATCACGACTGTACACCGAAACGGTGGACGTTTACGACCGGAGATATAGAGAAATCCAGCTGGAAAAGTATAGGTTCGCGAGACATTACCTAGTGCCGTGCAAGAGGATGCTGGAGGTCGGATGTGGCATGGGGTTCTATCTAGGGGAGCTCGAGAAGTTGGCAGAGATGGTGGTGGGAGTGGATTTATCTGAGGGAATGCTGAGGAGAGCCAAGGGAATTTTAGTGCTGGCGGATGCTGAGTTCCTCCCCTTTAAGGACGAGGTCTTCGATCAGGTACTCTCAATCACCGCCCTGCAGAACTTTCCAAATCCACTGGCGGCACTGAGGGAGATGTGGAGAGTTATGTGTAAAGGGGGAAGAATGGTCCTAAGCTCCTTGAGAAAAAAGCACCCGCTTGCGGTTTTGCTGGAACTTGTGAGAGGAGCCGGTTTCTCGGTAGTAGAGGGAATAGACGAGGAGCGTTATGAGGACGTCTTCATAGTTGCAACTAAAAGCTAGCCTCGGAAGCTATGATGGAGCGGCGAGATTTCTCGGGAGTGCGAAGGTTGGTGGTCAAGATAGGAACCAGCAGTCTAACCGATGAGAATTCACGACTCGATGAGCGGAAGGTTGGGAAATTCGTTCACGATGTGATGGGAATAAGGGAGGGGAGAGAAATCCTCATCGTGACTTCAGGTGCCATAGGGGCAGGCATAGGAAAGTTGAACATGAAGGGCAGGCCAACCAAGTTAGACATGCTTCAAGCTGTGGCTGCGGTCGGTCAGGGAATTCTCATGCAGACCTACGAGAAATTCTTCTCCGATTACGGACAACCCGTAGCCCAGCTGCTCCTGACTGCCGAGGACTTCTCAGATTCCAAAAGGTTGAGCAATCTTAAAGCCACCCTTCAAAATCTCCTCTCTTGGGGGGTGATACCCATCATCAACGAAAATGATACGGTGGCAACCGAGGAGATAAAAATTGGAGACAACGACCTTCTGGCAGCACATGTTGCCATTCATAGCCAATCGCAGATGCTTGTCATCTTATCAGATGTGGACGGTCTTTACACGGAGGATCCCAGAAGCAACACCAACGCACGCCTGTTGAGAAGGGTGGAAAGGGTCTCACCTGAGTTGGAGGAGGCAGTCAGCAAGAGTTCTAAGAGGTTTGGGGGGATGTATACCAAAGTTATCGCGGCCAAGATGGCAACCTCTTACGGAATCTTCACGGTCTTGGCCAACTCAGCTGAAAGAGACGTTTTGAAGAGAATTCTAGCTGGGGAGGAAATTGGGACTCTCTTCCTGCCGCAAAAATGAGCGTACTGGATAAGGTAAAGGAGGCCAGAGAGGCGGCCCTGTGCATGGCAACTTTACCTCTAGAAGTCAGGAACCGTGCTCTGCTTCGGGCCGCGCGCGAGGTGGAGGAAAAGAAAAAGGAAATCTTGGAGGCCAACCAAAGAGACGTGTCCAAGGCCGAGCGTTTGGTGAAGATGGGAAAACTCTCCAAGCCGTTGCTCGAGAGACTGAAGCTCTCAGAGAAAAAGGTCGATTCCATGGTAGAGAGCTTGAGGAGCGTTGCCTCTCTACCCGACCCTCTAGGAAGGACGGTGTATGCCATGAAGCTGGACGAAGGAATGGAATTATACAAGGTCACCTGTCCCATAGGAGTGATAGGGGCCATTTTCGAATCGAGACCAGATGTCCTACCTCAGATTTCCTCTCTCTGCCTCAAATCTGGAAATGCTGTGGTGCTCAAGGGGGGGAGGGAGGCATCCGAGTCAAACAGGATACTCTACTCCATCATGAAGGAGGCGACGGAATCCGAGAGTGTGCCGGAAGGTTGGATTCAGCTGATAGAGGAGAGAAGAGAGGTAAGAGAGCTGCTGAAGCTTGACGAGTACATAGATCTTCTAGTTCCGCGGGGGAGCAAAGAATTTATCAAGTACATACAGGCCCATACGAGGATTCCGGTCCTAGGTCATGCGGAGGGAATCTGCCATATCTACGTGGATGCCCGGGCAGACTTCCAGAAAGCTCTTGACATATGCTACGATGCGAAGGTGCAATATCCGGCTGTCTGCAATGCGGTCGAGAAGATACTCGTTCATTCTGCCATCGCCGAAAAATTCCTCCCCATGCTGGCGGAGAAGCTCGGGGCGGCAGGGGTCGAAATAAGGGGATGTCCCAAAACCCTCAGGATTATCAGGGCTAAGAAGGCGAAGGCTGCGGACTGGGATACCGAATACTTAGATCTAATAGTAACCGTGAAGGTGGTGGAGAGCTTGGAAGAGGCGATAGAACATATAAATCGCCACGGATCCAAGCACACCGACGCAATCGTAACGGAGGACCCCAAGGCAGCCATAGAGTTTCTCGAACGCGTTGACTCCTCCTCCGTGATGTGGAATGCTTCCACTCGCTTCAGCGATGGTTACAGATATGGGCTCGGTGCGGAGGTGGGTATAAGCACCGGAAAGTTACATGCGAGGGGGCCGGTGGGACTGGAGGGCCTCACCACCACTAAGTATTACTTGGTGGGGAGCGGTCAGGTGGTGGCGGACTATATAGAGGGTAGAAGGAGGTTCGTTCATCAACCCTTGAGTACAAGCTGGGAGGAGGTCAAGCGGAGGTTCCTCTCTTGAGGATAGGGATAGTGGGTGTGGGAAGGATAGGTTCAGCCTTGGTTCAGGGATTTCTGAAGGCAGGAATTAGACCCGGAGATCTCTGGGTGAATGATAAAGATCCCTCAAAGCTGGAGCAGATGAGGATTTTGGGGGTGAGGATTGCCTCGAAGGATGAGATTCTGAATTGTGAGATGGTTTTTCTGGCCGTGAAACCAAAGGAGGTGGTGGAGGTGTTGGAGCAACTTTCAGGATTCAAAAACATCTTGGTTTCGGTAGCCGCTGGTGTTCCCTTGAAAACCTTTGAACGGCTGGCGGAGGCCAAGGTCTTCAGGCTGATGCCAAACATCCTGTGCAGAAGGGGAAAGGGTGCCATGGCCCTCTGCTACGGTAAGGTGGATGAAACCTCAGTTCAGAAGGTGAGAGGGCTCCTCTCACGGCTGGGGGTGGTGGTGGAGGTGCCTGAGCGGAATATGGATGCGGTAACAGCCCTGAGCGGAAGCGGTCCGGCCTTTTTTGCCCGCCTGCTCGAGGCGGCCGTCGAGGAGGCAGTAAGTTTAGGCCTGCCTAGGGAACAGGCTCTAAAGCTGGCGGCCCAGACCATGCGGGGAGTTGGTGAGGAGGTGCTAGAGGGAGTGGACCCGGAAGAAATAGTCCAGAGCGTGGTCTCTCCGGGCGGTACCACTGAGGCAGGCTTGAGGGAACTGGGGAACGCGGAGATTCTGAGGAGAACCATCAGAAGGGCTTATGAGAGGGCGGGAGAGCTTGTGCGCCAAGTATAGAAAGGTGGCAGTGGGGGGGACCTTTGACCACTTCCATTTGGGGCATGAGGCGCTTCTTTCGAGAGCCTTTGAATTGGGTGAGATTGTAGTTTTGGGTATTTCGGGGGAAAAGCTCGCGGGCAGGAAAGGGGCGGTTCAACCCTTGGAGGTCAGGATGAGCAGCGTGAAAAATTTCCTTAGGCTGAGAGGCTGGGAGGAGAGAGCTCTTATTACGGTAATTGAGGATCCGGCGGGTCCAGCGGGAGACGACCCGGAGCTGGAGGCGATTGTAGTCAGTCCCGAGACGGAACCAACGGTTAGGGAGATAAACAAGCATAGGGAGGAAAAGAGTCTCCGTCCCCTCGAGGTGGAGGTGATTCCTTGGGTGCTTGCTGAGGATGGACGTCCCATTTCCTCCGAGAGAATCAGACGTGGAGAAATAAACAGGGAAGGTAAACTTCTTTGTGGGAGGATGATTGACACTCGCCCCAGCAAGGACGAGTATTACCTCGGAATAGCAAAGGCGGTGGCACAAAGATCGCCCTGCATCAGGAGGCAGTTTGGTGCCATAGTGGTTCGGGAAGATGTGGTGGTTTCTACCGGCTACAATGGACCTGCAAGGGGGGTGGTTAATTGTATGGAGGTGGGATGCCTGAAGGATGAAATGAACGTGCCACATTACACCGGGTATGAATGGTGTATAGGGGTTCATGCCGAAGAGAACGCGGTCGTCAACGCTGCTAGGCATGGGGCAAGCGTACTTGGGGGAACTCTCTATCTTTACGGTCAAAACTACAAGGACGGGAGCTTGGTGGAGGGAAGACCGTGCGACAGGTGCAAGCGGATTTTGATAAACGCCGGGATAAAAAGGGTGGTGACCAAGAGAGCCGATGGCAGCCTTGTGAAGTGGGATGTGGAGGACTGGGTAAGGGAGGATACGGAAAACTATAAGAAAAGGTTGCTTGAGGCTAGGAAGCATGGAGGAGGCAGAACTCAAGGTTGAGTTAGTGGCCTATACACCAAATCCGGTGGAGGTCTGTGGGAGGGCAGCAGGGGTTTCCTACGACAGGGAGGAAAAGGAGGACTATGGGAGCTTCATCAAAAGAATCATAGCACTGGGTCACGAGAGCGTCTTGGAGCATGCTTCCTTCACCTTCAGGGTGGAGGGGATTTCTAGAGCTCTCAGCCATCAGTGGGTGAGGCATAGAATCTGTTCCTTTACGCAGCGGAGCCAGAGGAGGGTGGACGAGAGTAAGGGGAGATATGTTTTGCCGCCCTTGGATTACCTCCCCGAGGGGAAGAGGGAGGAGCAAAGGAAGAAAATGGAGGAATTCGTCAAAAAATCCTTTGAACTCTACAAGGAACTGGTTGGTGCCGGGGTGAGGAAGGAGGACGCCAGGTACGTGCTGACGAACGCCACCGAGACCAAGATGTACTGGACGGCAAACGCTAGGGAACTCAGACATTTCTTCAGGCTCAGACTGGCCGAGGACGCACAGTGGGAGATAAGGAGGATGGCCCAGAAGATGTTCGATCTGGTTTACGAGGTAGCCCCTCCCCTTTTCGAGGACCTCAAGAAGCTTAGAGAGACAGGAAGGCCCTAGCGAACTGGAGGGCTTTCGGAAAAGATGGGTCCTTTTTGAGTTTCTGAACCTCCTAAATGCTGTCATTTGTTAAATTTAGATGGTGGTCTATCGAGCATTTCGACCCATGAATTGGAAGGTCGTGCTTGTACTGGTACTTTTGCTTTCTTCGCTCCCCATTGCTCTGGGTCAGGATAGCCCTTACTATTCAAACCCCGACGGCTCCTACGTTACGGTTCCACTCGAGAATCTCGAGGTGACTTTCACCGACCGCTACGGGATCCGCCACCGGGCCCTAATATACCTCCCTCCAGGCTTCGACTCCTCGGGCAAGTACCCTGCAGTGATTTGCTGCGGGGGCTGGATGGGGTGCCTTGAGGGGTACACCATCATGCCAAGGATGCTTGCCTACCACGGATATGTCGCGATGCTTTTCGAGCCCACCCTTGAGCACACCCTTGTCTCCTCCATGGTTCTGTCTGCGGTGACGCCCAAGTGGGTTCAGGATGTGCAGGATGCCATAACTTACCTGACCGAGCAGAGCCCCGTCAAGGACTCGGTGGATCCGAACAGGATAGGAATCGAGGGGCATTCCATGGGAGGCTTCACCGTCAGCAGGGTCCGCGTTGTGGATAACCGGGTGAAGGCCGTGATTGCCCTCTCCGACGCCACACCCCTTGCCGGGCTGTTCAAGCAGGTACCCCTCATGATCATAACGGGAGACTTCGACATCGTGGTGAACGACCAGCTCGTCGCTATTCCGGCATACTATGTAGCCGAGCCGCCGAAGGAACTGATCGTGATCAAGGGCGGAATCCACGCTGGATTCACAAACTCGCAGGAGTCCTACTACCCCAATCCTCCTTGGCAGCACTACACCTGGGAGCACTACGCCTCGGCCTGGTTTGACTACTGGATAAAGGGAGACGGGGACGCGGTACAAAAGCTGACACGTACCCTTTACACGCCTGACGGGACAGAATGCCTTTCCGTCCTACATCGCTCGGTCTACAACTTCGGTGAGGGGGATGTGGTGATTGCTGGGCCCCGTTTGGAGCCCGCTTCCTCCACCTCAGGGAAGGGCTCGAGCAACGCCTCCTCACCCCAGTCGGCCTCAGGGGAGCGAGGTCAGCAGGGAGGCGGATTGGGTGGCATACTGGCAGATGTACTGTCAAAAATGGTTGCTCAGCTTCTGCCCCGGTTGGCTGAGGCTTTTGTGCGCCTGTTCTCTTCCTTCCGGTTGCCCATCTGACAGGATCTCGCACCTGGACTGCTATTTGCTGAGTAGGGTACTCGTTGATTCACAGATCTAGCCCAGATGCCAAGGATGTCCCAGTCTGCGGAGTTCTGCTCGGCGGGGTGCGTTCTTCTCCAGAGCACATTTAGCGGACCTCGACCATCCCTCTCTTCTCCTCCGTTACGTGTAGAGGGCTGGCTTTTACAGGGAGGGGGAGAATCTCACGCTGAGCAGCTCAGGCGTATTGAGATTGGAGGCCTACAACCTCCTTAGGCTCGTCGTTAAGGGAACCAGTACAGGCTCTTGCAGCCCTATCCCCTTTAGGGAGGTTCGTGAAGAGCATCGTGGAGGGGACCATTCCAAACTCAGGGCTCCAACTTGTGGGGAAAGGTCGCTCAGGATGGCTACTGCTTTGGAGGGAGAGCTGAATTATGTCGGGTTAGGTTACAGTCGATTGTATAGCCGAGAATGAACCCAAAAAGGAGAGAGAAGATTTCGGCATTTTGTTCTCGGGAAAGAGGAATTGGCTTGGCGAAGGTACGGTTATTAAATCATTGCAAAGTGCGCGAGGAAGAATGACGGTCATCCAGAAACGCGTTAAATTGGTTGGCACGAAAGGTGCTGAGGAGGTTGACGCAATATTCGACTCCGGTTCCACGTATTCCTGCATCCGACCCGAACTCGCAAACAGGCTTGAGATGGTGCTCAAACTGCCGGCGCCGATAGAGCTGGGAACCGCCAAGAGCGGAGAAACCCTGAAGGCAAGTGAGCGCGTAGTCCTTGATTTTCACCTCAACGGTCTGAGACTCTCCGATGAGTTCATGCTCATCCCGGGGCTCTCGAAGCCAGTCGTAATAGGCGCGGCCACACTCCAGAAGTGACGTATGAAACTGGACTTCGAGCGCGAAGATGTAGTCGTGGATCCAAAGGTAACCAAGCTCAGACTCCTCTCCGGAAGTTTAAGATAGGAGCCTTTTTCCACTATTCGCCTGTGAAACCATTTCCGCTAAACTTGCGCTTTTCGGGAGTTCAAGAAAAACTGGTTTGGATTTTTCATCCTGACGGCGGCGAGGAAGACGCGAGTTTGTTCTGACCAATGCAACCGAGATATAACTGGACGGCTAACGCGCTCGAGCTAGGCACTTCTTCAGGCTGAGGCTGCACGAGGATTCCGGGAGATAAGGAGGATGGCCCAGAAGCTGTTCGATTTGGTCTACTAGGTGGTCTCTCCCTTTTGGGGATCTCAAGAAGATACGGAGACAGGGAGGTCGCCAGACATCTTTAATTCTAAAATTCGGCGAAGGTGCAAAGAGGCCTCCCTGTAGCGGTCGATTACCATGGATATGCATTTTAGGGTTCTCACAAGTTACCCCGGTCCGCCGGGCAGGCCCCAGTATAGAAATTCGAGGAAGTTCAGGGCCCTTACCCCGCCCACGGTTTTTGTTTCGCCGGGGTATATTACNAGTCCCTCCACTCCCTTGCTGGATAGCTCCCGGACAGTCTTCAAGTCTTCCTCGCCCAGCTCCTCCTTTGACTTCACCTCCACCGCCCGCAGGTTCGGCTGCCTCAGGATGAAGTCCACCTCCTTCGCCCCCTCCCTCCAGTAATTTCTAGCACCGATCCTGGATGCCACGGCGCATTCTAGAACCCTGCCTCTTTCCACCCCCGGATTGATGGGGAAGATGAGGGAGGCATCGTAGGGGTATACCTTTCTGAGCTTCCTGGACTCGGCCAGCGCGGAGACCCTGAAGTTCTTAAGGATCCTCACGAGCTTCGAGAACTCCAGGTAGTAGAGGTGCTGGAGGAGGGTTCTCTTGTGGACACCAAGGTTCCTTGAGAGAGAATCTAGGTTGAGGGTCATCCCCGGCTCGCTGAAGAATAGCTCCACCAGCCTTCCCAATAGGGAAACGTTGACCTTTTCGAAGACCTCTGGGACATCGATTTTTAGGATTTTGGACAGGATGGCCTCCTTTATGTACTCAAAAACTCTCCTCTCCTCCCTCCAGCTCACTATCTCCGGGAAGGGCCTCTTCAGGTAGTCCTCAACCTCGAGCTCCAGCTCCCCCCTGTAGAGCTCAAAGTTCTCGAGCCTGATTCCCCTTTTCAGCTCGAAGTACTCCTTTATCGACAGGGGAGGTATCTCCTCCAAGAAGTACCTCCCGGCCAGGTTCTCGATGGCCTCCCTCTCAAGCATGAGGGAGGCGGAGCCGGAGAGCACAAACTTCACCTTGGGGAAGGCATCGTAGATTATCTTGACCCTTGAGCTCCAGTTCCTGAGCTTCTGTATCTCGTCGAAGAAGATGAAGACCTTCTCCTTCCTCCAGTCGGTTTTGGTGAGCTTTTGGAAGGCCTTGAGCACACAAAGGATGTCCTCCGCCCCCTCATCGAAGGTGTAGTAGAGGATTTTGGTGGGCTCCACTTCCCTGAGCAGTTCATCGATGAGCTGGAGCATGAGGGTGGTTTTCCCCACCCTTCTCAGACCCGTTAGGATGGTCGCCTGCCTGTAGGGAAGGAGCTCCTTTACCCTCTGATAGCTCTCCCTCTTGTACTCCCTCAGCCTGTCGGGGGCCACCCTGCCGCTTTCCCACCACTCGTTCAGGAGGACGAGCGCTTCCTCGACTTTCATTCAAATTTGGGAACGAATATTTAAAACTTTCGTGCCAAAATTTGCACGAATGTAAAAACGGATCTCCTTTTTGCCGTCCTCGAGGTAGAAGTAAACAGGTCGGCTGCTCTTCCCGGTGAACGGCTAGTGCACACCTTAGTCACCATCTTTTCAAGGGAACGTGAGTCTCAGCGATGCCAGGAAAGAGCGAGTGGAACGGCCGGGGGTTCTCTGAATTCGTTCTTTTTCAGCGTGACGGTCTCCCTTATCTTTCCGACTTCCTTGCTTCGGCCCCCCATTTGATCTCGGGGCATACAGGAGAGGATGGGGACCTTCCTCTCCTTCCTGTAAACCTGCAGCTCCAGCTTGCCGGGTCGAGGAAGTGGAGTTTTTGGCAACGAACATCTTCTCGAAGCTCTAGGAAGTAGAAAACCGTCTTGTGGGAGCTGATCTCAAATTCGGTGGCCACGGCGTTGAGGCTGATGGGAGGGGGAGCTTCTCGATTACGGCCTTCAATACCCTCTTCGCCAGTCCCTTGCTCCTACTCAGCTTTGCCAGGTCGGAGAGGAAGGAGGATAGGAAGGCTTCTTTGGCCTCACCAGAGACCTCCCAACCTAAGAGGTGCGCAAACCTTCAAGCGATTTGCAGAACTGGACACTATAAACCATCCACCGTAATAAAAAGAATGGGGCACACGAGCGTGAGAATGAAAATCTGCGGTTCAGCGGGATCGAAAGAGGTCGAGCTCTTGGTCGATACCGGGTCGACTTACACCTGGGTATCGGATAAAATTCTGAAGGAGATAGGTGTCAAACCCGGGAAAACGTGGAAGTTCAAGACTATAGACGGGAGAGTAATTAAGAGGGAGATTGGCGAGGCCATTGTGGAGTGGAACGGGGAGAAAGCCACAACCGTGGTCGTTTTCGCGAAGGAGGGGGACAAAGAGGTGCTTGGGGTTCATGCCATGGAGGGGCTTCAATTGGAGGTCGACCCCGTTTCGAGGGAACTTAGGAAGGTCGAGGCCTCCTTGGCGGTCTAGGAAAAGTTCAGGATTTCCTGCTCCTCTTCCAAGATTCCCCTTGCTGCTAGGACCGCCAGGACGACCGCCGCCAATCCCGCCTGAGGCGGAAGGAACCAGAGGGGCCTTGAGGGGCGCTCGGTGAAGGCGAGCATCGCATCCCCTTCCCCCTCCCCCCCCAGGAACTCGTGCTCCCAGCCAGGTCGTACCTCCCCCGCAACCTCAACATCGTACGCGTAGTCCTCCCCGCCCCGACCGTGCGGCTCCACTTCAGCCGGCCCTCCCCGTGAGCCGAGCAGGTAGGTATCCGAGAGCCCGTCCCCGTAGGAACCCGTCCACCCTGCAGCAAGGAAACCTCCCCCATCCCTCCCGAGGGCCCACCCTTCCTCGCCCTGGGCCCTTCAAACTCCCTGCTCCAGAGCTCCCTCCCTTTCTCGTCCACTAAAGGACATAAACATCCCTTCCCGAGTCTGGCGAGGAGGTGTACCGACCAGGACGAACCCTCCCTGAATCGCGATTCCCCCGTAAAGCCTGTCTTCCCATTCCCCCGAAGGTGTTCTCCCAGAGGATTTCCCCCGACTCGTTTATCTTGACCACCGGCCGTCCTCCCTCCCAGCCCCCTTCGAGCTCGTATATCCAATGAGGAGATACCCATGCTGGAGGGCGGCCCTAGGCTGTCGTGCCCGCTCCCCCTATGCTGACTCCGTTCTTGCCGCCTCCTTTTTCCTCATCCGGCGAGCTTACAAGGGGGCGATGAGCGCGGACACCTATTCGCGGTCCAGCCGCACCATNCTCTTGCGCTTGAGGGGTCAGAGCCGCAGTCCCAAATCCGCCCCCTACCCCTTGAGGGGCTCGCCCCGGACGAGCATCCAGTAGACCGCCACAAGCAGCTTCCTCGCCATGGCCACGATGGCCCGCTTCTTCCCCTTCCGCCTAGCAAGCCTCCAGTAGAAATCCGTGAGCTTGACTCCTCTTGGTAAGGTGCATCCAGGCACACTGGATCAGGATCCAGATTCACCTCAGCATCCTGCTTCCCTCCTTGGTGATGGGTCCGAGCCTCACCGTGCTGCCCGACTGGTGCAGGCTGGACGAGGCCTATTTCGTCTCGGATCCCTTCCTGCTTCGTGCGCTCCGGAGCGGCATCGTCTAGCCACGCCAGCGGCAGGGCTCACGCGATTCCCATCGCGGCAGCCGAAAGTGATGATGGGGCCTGTAGAATTCGTCTCTTTGCTGCTTAACGGGAGAGGGGCGCTGGTTCGGGCTTCCGAACCTCGGGCCGATGAACCCTCATTTCACAAATTCGCGCGTAAGAAAAATTTTTTATCCCTTCCTATTTTTAAAATCTTCGAAAAAATCCGAATAAAATTAGTTACCCATTAAAGATAATAACACTTAAGAACATAAAAAATCGATGGGAGGGGAGGCAAGCAAGAAAAAGGCGGTACTTGCGGTGCTTCTAGTATTGGTTGCCTACACTCTCTTCAGTACCCTCCTCGCCCCCTCCACCCCGATTTACGCCGACAGCCTGGGCGCCTGGGTCTCCGAGCCTCTTTGCTCCTTCCTCCTACCCTATTTCACCCTGGCCGCCTTCGCCCCGCTCATCCTCTACCGCCCCAAGCGCCTCCTCCTTCTCTCCTCCGCCCTCCTCCTCTCCCTCTCCCTCCGCCTTGCCCTCGCCCCCTCAGGAGCCGTCAACCTAGGAAACAACGTCCTCTTTTATCCGACTCCACCCTTCAAGTCCTCGTGGCAGCTCCTCTTCCTCTCGGCAGTGCTGTTTTTGCCCATCGGCTTGGGCCTTTCCGCCTTCACCCTCTTCAAAATCGTCACCCCGCTCCTCAGTCTCGCCCTACTCGTCCCCCTCCTCCCTAGGTCCGCAAGTGCCGCCACTACCGTCAACATCACCGTCTCGGAGGACTGTGCCGTCCACAGAAATGACAGCACCTACTACGACTATCAAGGCGATGACTACGAGCTGAGGTGGGAGACCTACAGCTGGCTCGCGGTCGATTCTGACTGGAGATCCTACCTCCTCTTCAACCTCTCGAGCATCCCCTCCAACGCCGTCATCCAGAGCGCCACCCTCTACCTATACATCCACGAGGTCGACCTCTCGGTCCAGTCGAGGGAGCACGTGCTCGTCCACGACTCCCCAGATGCCACCCTGAGCGGCGGTTCACTCTACTGGAACGGGGCCCTCATCACCTGGAACAACCAGCCCATGGGCTCAGCCTCCAACCCGAGCTCCAACATTATCGCGGACACCTGGTTTTACGGGAGCGGCACCGAGCACTACTACGCAAACACTTGGTGGACCATCAACGTGATCCAGGGTGTCATGGCCAACAAGGGCTCAACCCTCACCCTGATGATAAGGGATGGGGATGAGGACGCCTGGGCCTACGGGATCTGGATGGAGCCATATGCGGTTGACAAGGGGAGCGCCTATGCACCCTACCTGAGCATAACCTACGAGGTCTACAACAACGATGTGATAAGGGACGGGGACTTCAACGACGGATGGGGTGCCTGGAGCCCCTACGACTCCCCAGACACCAACAAGAAATCGACGGCCGACGACGTGCTGGTGGGGAACCTTGGAGGGAGGGTGATGACCCTTGCAGGGGGGACCCTGGCAGGCTCGGCCTCCTACGATACCACCAACTACTGGGTCCTCCTAACCCCCAACACGGCCAACACCTACGGTGCCCTTTACTGGTCCACAAACCCGGGTCCAAACGTGGACGTGGACTTCCAGTTCGTTGGAGGGGGAGGGGCTGACGCCACCTACTTCTTCGTCTACTGCACCTCCATCCCGACCTCGGAGGATGCGGCGGCCGGCGGGTACCTCATAGCCTATGACGAATGGTCGGATGAGGTTCAGCTCCAGTACAACGGAACCCGCCTCGCCACCTACAGTGTGGGTTACCAGGGGCTGGATTCTGCGGCCTGGCAGAGGGCCAAGGTAATCATAACCAACGCGGGGACCACCTCCTGCAACATAAAGGTCTTCCTGAACGGGTACCAGGTGATAAACTACAACGACACCACAGCTAGGACGGTGAGCGGGGGCTACATGGGCTTCGGGGCTAGGTGCGGGGGGGTCTCCCAGGAGCACAAGATAAGGGCCATGATCATCCAGAAGCCTGGACAGGTCCTGGTGAACTGCTTCCAGGGCGACACATACACCTGGAACATGGACATAAGCGATGCGGCGAACATAGGGAAGGCTAACACCAAGACCGATGCCACGGACCAGAACTACTACATCATGTACAACGCCTCCACGGAGTCCGCCGGCCTCGTCCACTGGTACGGCTACGAGAGCTCAGGCGGGAGCACGAGGGATACCTGGGACGAGATCTGGGACTACTTCCAGCTCGACAACTACGACAAGATTTACGACGCCGTCCTGAGCTTCGATTACAAGTACGGGAGCAACGACATGGACGAGGGCTCTTACTCCACCCTCTATATGGGTGTGGACAAACCATGCAGCCTTTACCTACTCATGTGGTACGAGAACCACAACTGCAACGAGAGGAACTGGTACTCTAACCCATACTACTCAGACTGGATCTCGAAGACCGTCACCGTTGACAAGACCTACTTCAGCGCCAACGGCATGTACAGAATCTGGGTCATGCCGTACTTCCACCTCGAGCCGAACGGGGCAAACTTGGGCCTAAGCGCAACCACGGAGCTCTTCGAGTGGTGGGTCAGGAACCTACACTTCCAGATCAAGAGGGACTACAACCCGCCGCTGGTTTACATAACGGGGGGACCTGACAACTGGATAAAAACAACCTCTGCAACCTTCACCTGGACGGCCTCGGACAGCGAGTCTGGCCTAAACTCCTATCCCTACTCGTATCAGCTTGACAGCAACGGCTGGAGCTCATGGACGACCGCCACCTCCGTCACCCTCACAGGCCTCACCGAGGGTACCCACACCTTCTACGTCCGGGCAAGGGATGCAGTCCAGAACCCAAACGTGGGCCAGACCAGCAGGAGCTTCGGGGTTGATGTAAGTGCCCCAAGCCTGAGCAAAGTGAGCGGCCCGGATGGAGGGGTCTGGATAAGCAGCACGAGCGTAACCTTCAGCTGGTCCGCGTCCGACTCGGTCTCAGGGATCCAGGGTTACAAGTACTCCACGGATGGTGGAAACACTTGGACGGACTGCTCTGGCACCTCGTACACTTGGAACAACGTCCCAGAGGGGGCGAACAAGAGCTTCAAGGTCAGGGCTTACGATCAGGCTGGTAACTATACCGAGGTCACCTGGACCTTCAGCGTTGACAGGACCGCACCAACCAACGGCTCCCCCTCCTCCCCGAACGGGACCTGGACAAACGCCTCCTCCGTTACCCTCTCCTGGTCCGCAGGTTCTGACTCCCTCTCTGGCGTTTCCAGCTATGATTATCAGGTGGATGACGACTCGGCCTTCGGATCTGTGAACTACTCGGGAACCGTCTCAGGGACCTCCGTCAGCATCTCACCAGCCGAGGGGAAGTGGTACTGGAGGATAAGGACCAAGGATGCGGCTGGGAACTACTCGGGATGGTCCTCGGCCATATGGTTCGGGGTGGACAGGACCGCACCAACCAACGGCTCCCCCTCCTCCCCGAACGGGACCTGGACAAACGCCTCCTCCGTTACCCTCTCCTGGTCCGCAGGTTCTGACTCCCT
>JGI20130J15133_1000669_pt1 | contig 31502 bp, 21 predicted proteins | sample WasSprMetagenome_FD_15133 | JGI IMG/M metagenome (IMG submission 15133) | reverse complement strand
CCCCAAAAACAAAAAGAGGGGGCGAGTTGCTCACATTAACAAACCCGCCACGAGTGGGACCCAAAACCATGGCAAACCCTCGGCCAACGAGGGTGGGCAAAGGGGGGCCAAGGGGCAAAGCTCCTTGGCAGGGGGCTGGGGGATGTGCCCCCAAGAGCCTTAAACGTCGGCACAGGGGAGATTTTGCACCTTAAAACCACTCATGATATAATACTACCAAGAAAACAGAAGTGGCCGAGCTGAGGCCGCTTTAATTTTGAAAAGCAAAGGAGGGAAAAGTGCCGTTGGATAAAGCCAAGAAACGAGAAATAATTGAAAAATTCCGCCTCCACCCGGAGGACACCGGCTCGCCGGAGGTCCAGATAGCTATATTAACCGAGCGAATAAACAGGCTTGTCCAACACCTTTCCGTTCACAAGCACGATGAGCATTCCCGAAGGGGACTCCTGAAGCTGGTGGGGAAGAGAAGGCGCTTCCTCAATTACCTTCAGGAAAAGGATTACAGGCGTTACCGCAAGCTCATAGAAGAGCTCGGCTTGCGCCACTAAAATTTTTCAAAAGGCGAGGTCAGGAAAAGGGGTGCAGGTATTGGAAGGCAGGTCTCTGTTGCGGGAAAACAGGGCTCTGCCCTCCAGTCCCTGGCCTCCAAACCTGACCTCGCCTGAGGTTAGGTTTAGGAGGTGATTTATGAGTAGCACGTTTAAAGTCCAAGTAGCAGGTCAAGAGTTCACCTTTGAGACCGGTAAATTGGCCTTTCAGGCCGGAGGGGCAGTAACAGTCCAATGGGGTGATACCATTGTGCTGGCTACTGCTACCGCCTCAAAGGAGCCAAGGGAAGACGTTGATTTCTTCCCCTTAACCGTAGACTTTGAAGAACGCCTCTACGCTGCCGGCAAAATCCCAGGAGGCTTTTTCCGTCGTGAGGGACGTCCAAGCGAGGCCGCTATACTCCTCTGCCGTTTGGTGGACCGCCCAATAAGGCCCCTTTTCCCAAAGGGAATGAGGAATGAAGTCCACATTGTGATAACCGCCCTCTCCTCCGATGGAGAGCACTCCATAGATATACCGGCTATAGTTGGCGCTTCCGCAGCCTTGACCATATCCGACATACCTTTCAATGGGCCTATAGGGGCAGTAAAAGTAGGATACATTGATGGCGAGTTTGTGGTGAACCCCACCAATTCTCAGATGGAGCGGAGTTTGATTGATATAAAAGTAGCCGGCACTGAGGAAGCGGTCATCATGGTAGAAGCGGGGGCAATGGAGGCGCCGGAGGATATAGTTTTAGAGGCCATAAAGATTGGCCACCAAGCCCTCCAAGCCTTCATCCGGGTCCAGAAGGAAATGGCTGAAAAGGTCGGGAAGCCCAAGATGGAAGTCCCCTTGTACCAGCTTCCCGAGGCTACCCTCAAAGCCGTGGCCGAAAGGGTTGAGGCTCCGATTAAGGAAATCCTCAACCAAAACCTGATAAAGGCCGAGAGGAACGAAGCCTTAGATTCCCTCTTGGCGCAGCTATTGGTTGAGCTTGGCCAAGAGCATTCTCCTCAAGACATAAAAGAGGCTTTCTTCCAAGTCCTCAGAGACATCGTCCGCAAGCGCATCCTGGACGAAGGGATTCGCCCTGACGGCCGTGGGCTCAAGGACATAAGGCCAATAAGTTGCGAGGTCGGGCTACTTCCCAGAACTCATGGCTCCGGACTCTTCACCAGGGGAGAAACTCAAGTTCTGACCATAGCCACGCTCGGAACCCATAGCGATGAGCAGATAATGGACAGCTTAATGGCCGAAGAAACCAAGCGCTTCATCCACCACTACAATTTCCCACCTTATTCCACAGGCGAAGCCAAACCCATAAAGGCCCCAAGCCGGCGGGAAATTGGCCATGGCGCTTTGGCCGAAAGAGCTCTGGCTCCGGTTATCCCGCCGGAGGAGGAATTCCCATACACCATACGGCTTGTTTCCGAAGTGCTTTCCTCCAATGGCTCTACATCTATGGCCTCGGTCTGTGGCTCAACCTTGGCCTTAATGGATGCGGGTGTGCCCATAAAAGCGCCGGTGGCCGGTATATCCATAGGCCTCGTAAAGGAAGATGGCCGCTACGCTCTGTTAACCGATATCCAAGGCATGGAAGACCACTTGGGCGATATGGATTTTAAAGTGGCCGGGACAGCGAAAGGTATTACTGCTATCCAGATGGACTTAAAGGTTCCCGGAATCTCCCACGAAGTTCTGGCCGAAGCCCTGGCCCGGGCGCGGGAAGCACGCCTCTTCATCCTGGATAAAATGCTTTCACTAATTGATAAGCCCAGGCCATCCATTTCACCCTACGCCCCCAAAGTCAGCATGATAAAGATTGAGCCGGAGAAGATAGGCCTCGTGATTGGCCCAGGCGGGCGTACCATCCGCCACATCATTGACGAAACAAAAACGAAGATTGACATAGAGGACGATGGGACTGTTTACGTAGCTGGCGTTGATGGGGCAGGGGTTGAAAAAGCTATCCAAATGATAAAAAGCCTCACCGAGGAGGCTGAAGTCGGCAAAATCTACCTGGGTAAAGTAGTGCGGATAACCGATTTCGGTGCTTTCGTGGAGATACTTCCGGGCAAAGAGGGGTTGCTCCACAAATCCCAGCTCTCCGATCGCCGGGTCTCAAGGGTTGAGGATGTGGTGAAAGAAGGGGACGAGATAATGGTCATGGTCATAGACATTGATAAAGATGGCCGGATTAAGCTCTCACGCCAAGCCGTTTTAGAAGGTTGGACTGCCGAAGAAGCGAGGGCCCGGGATCGGCAATCCCAAAAGAAGAGCACGCCTACTAAATCGCCGGCCAGCGTAGGGGCAAGGATAAGGATTAGGCCTTCCCGTAAGCCTTAATTCCCCCGCCGAAAAAGGGGGAGCATAGACGAAGAAGTCTTGCCTGAAGCAGGCTTGACTTTATTTTTATTTAAGGAGGTGATAAGCCATGGCTAAGAAATGGGTCTACATGTTCAGCGAAGGTGGCGAATCCATGCGTGACCTTCTGGGAGGGAAAGGAGCTGGGCTCGCCGAAATGACCAGGGCTGGCCTCCCCGTTCCCCCAGGTTTCACCATAACCACCGAAGCTTGCAACGAATACTTTAAGAACGGACGCAAGTTCCCTGAGGGGATGTGGGAGCAAACTTTGGAAGCCCTCCGCGAAGTGGAGAAGATGACCGGTAAAAAGTTCGGCGACCCCTCCAATCCCCTCCTGGTCTCCGTCCGATCCGGGGCCAAAGTCTCAATGCCCGGTATGATGGACACCGTCCTGAACCTGGGCCTGAACGAAGAGACCCTCCAAGGCCTTGCCAAGCTCACCCAGAACGAGCGCTTCGCCTACGACGCCTACCGCCGCTTCATCCAAATGTTCGGCCGGATTGTGATGAAGGTGCCAGGGGAGAAGTTTGACGAAGCTTTTGAGAAAATCAAGCAGAAATACGGAGCTCAAAAAGATACCGACCTTGGCGTAGAGGCTTTGAAAGAGGTTGTGGCCGAGTTCAAGCGCATTTACAAAGAGCACGTGGGGGAAGATTTCCCCTCCGACCCCTACGAGCAGCTGCGCAGGGCCATCGGGGCCGTATTTGAATCCTGGTTCGGAAAGAGGGCTGTTGACTACCGCAATTACTACGGAATCCCCCACGATTGGGGAACTGCGGTCAACATCGTCACGATGGTCTTCGGCAACATGGGCGATGACTCAGGGACAGGGGTAACTTTCACCCGCGACCCCGCTACTGGGGAGAAAATCCTCTGGGGCGAATATTTGCCCAATGCCCAGGGCGAGGACGTAGTGGCCGGAATCCGCACCCCGTACAAGATTGAAGAGCTTAAGGAGAAAATGCCCGAGGTCTACGAGCAACTGGTGAAGGTTTCGGAGCTCCTGGAGCGCCACTACAAGGACATGCAGGATATGGAGTTCACCGTAGAACGGGGCAAGCTCTGGATGCTCCAGACCAGGGCTGGGAAGCGCACGGCTAAGGCCGCAGTCAAGATAGCCGTAGACATGGTCAAGGAAGGGATTATCTCCAAAGAAGAGGCCATAATGCGTGTTACTCCGGAGCAGGTGGACCAGCTTCTGCATCCCCGCTTTGACGAAAAGGCCAAGGAGCAAGCCAAAGCCGAGGGGCGCTACCTGGCCAAGGGCTTGAATGCCTCGCCCGGAGCCGCTACGGGAATAGCTGTCTTTGATGCCGATACCGCCGAAGAGCTGGGCAAGAAAGGGGAAAGCGTAATCTTGGTCCGCCCCGAGACCTCTCCCGATGACGTGCACGGGATGCTTGTGGCCAAGGGAATCCTCACCCAGCACGGTGGAGCTACCTCTCACGCCGCCGTAGTAGCCAGGGGCCTGGGCAAGCCATGCGTTGCCGGCTGCGAGGCCATCCGCATTGACCTCACTCGTCGCCTCTTCACCGTGAACGGCAAAGTAGTAAAGGAAGGCGATATAATCTCCATTGACGGCTCCACCGGTGAGGTTTTTGTCGGCCCGATAACTACCATTGAGCCTAAGCTGGAGGAAGAAGAGGAACTCCTTGCCCTCCTCTCCTGGGCCGATGAGGTCCGGCGCCTCGGGGTCTGGGCCAACGCCGATTACCCGAAGGATGCCAGGCAAGCCCGGAACTTCGGAGCCGAAGGTATAGGCCTGTGCCGAACCGAGCACATGTTCTTTGAGCCCGACCGCCTCCCAATCGTCCACCAGATGATTCTGGCCGAAACCTTGGAGGAGCGCCAGGCAGCCTTGGACAAACTCCTCCCAATTCAGAAAGAAGACTTCAAGGGCATCTTCCGGGTAATGGAAGGGCTACCAGTCATAATCCGCCTAATTGACCCGCCTCTGCACGAATTCCTGCCTAAGTATGAGGACCTCGTAGCCGAAGTTACGGAGCTGCGTGTCCGCCTTGAGTATGAGAAGGACAACGCCGAGCTCAAGGCTCGCCTGGCGGAGAAAGAGGCCTTGCTCCGCAAAGTAGCCGCAATGCGGGAAGTTAACCCCATGCTGGGCTTCCGCGGGGTTCGCCTTGGGGTCCTCTGGCCCGAAATCAACAGGATGCAAGTCCGAGCCATAATGGAAGCTGCCTGCGAGCTCACTAAGGAAGGCTTGAGGGTCTACCCCGAGATAATGATTCCCGTCACGGCCAACGCCAATGAGCTCAAAATCCTCAAAGAGCTTGTGGATGAGACGGCACGCAAGGTGATGGAAGAGCAAGGGGTTACCGTCAAATACAAGTTCGGGACAATGATTGAAATCCCCAGGGCAGCCCTGACGGCTGGGGAATTTGCCCGCTACGCCGAATTCTTCTCCTTCGGCACCAATGACCTCACCCAAACCGTTTACGGCATCTCCAGGGATGACGCCGAGGGCAAATTCCTCCTGGCTTATGTAGAGAAGGGCGTGATTCCGGCCAACCCCTTCCAAACCTTGGACCGGGAAGGAGTGGGCCGGATTATGAAGATGTGCGTGGAGGAAGCCCGCCAAGTCCGGCCTGACATAGAGATAGGGATATGCGGGGAGCACGGTGGTGACCCAGCCTCAATAGAATTTTGCCACATCATAGGCCTTAACTACGTCTCCTGCTCCCCGTTCCGAGTTCCCATTGCGAGACTGGCTGCAGCGCAGGCTGCCCTCCAGCACGAATACGGCTTGACGAAGAAGGTCATAGTGTAAGCCTGAAAAGAGCCTGGCTATCGGGGCAAGTTGCCTTTTAGAAGGTAACTTGCCCCCTAATTTCTTCCGGGAGGAAGGTCCATGGAGTGCAAGAAGGAAAGAAACCTTAAAATCTGCACCTGCACTTACGAGCCTTGCGACAAGAAAGGCATCTGTTGCGAATGCATCGCTTACCACCGCCGCATGGGGGAATTGCCCGGCTGCCTGTTCCCTCCAGAAGTAGAAAGGACCTATGACCGCTCCATAAAGAACTTTGTCAGAACTTATAGACACTTGCTTTAGAGGAGGGGGAAATGGCTTTAGGGGAATTTCCGGGCAAAGGCAAAGTGGCAGTTCTCCGCACAACCCCTGAGACAGTCCTTGAGGATTACAAGCGCCTCATGAAATTGGCCGAATACGAAAAAGCTTTGCCCAAGGACCGAGAAACTATCCTCAAGATAAACATTTCGTGGCAAACGTGGTATCCGGCCTGCTCCACAACCCCTTGGCAATTGGAAGGAGTAATCCGAACCCTTTTGGAGGATGGGTACACTCGCATATGGGGTGCTCACAACCGCACTGTGGTGGTGGATGCTTACATCGGCGAGCGGAACAACAAGCACAAATACGTCTGCGATAAATACCTTATCCCCAGCATCCACCTCTACGAACCCCACATCCGTTGGGTCCGCTACGAACCTAAGCATGAGCTTCTGGTCCTGCACAAAATCTACCCCGAAGGCATATTCATCCCCGAGGTGTTCATCGGCAAAAACATAATCCACCTGCCAACGGTTAAAGTCCACGTTTTCACCACCATCACCGGGGCCATGAAGAACGCCTTCGGCGGGCTTCTCAACGAAAAGAGGCACTGGACCCATTCCGTAATCCACGAAACTTTGGTGGACCTATTGACAATCCAGCAAGAGATTCATTCGGGCATATTTGCCGTGATGGATGGGACTTTCGCCGGGGATGGGGCCGGACCAAGGGCGATGCGCTGGCATGTCAAAAACGTAATCCTGGCCAGTGCTGACCAAGTAGCCATAGATGCCATTTCGGCCAAGCTGCAAGGCTTTGACCCGATGAGCATCCCCTTCATCCGGATTGCCCATGAGAAGGGCTTGGGCATCGGTGACCCGAAGGAGATTGAAATTGTCGGGGAAGATAAAGAGTGGGTGTTATCCCAGAACTGGGGCTTCAAGCAAGAGGATACTTTCGCTTCCCGTGGGCAGAAGTTGATTTACCATGGCCCATTGAAGCCTTTTGAAGGCATCCTCCTTCGCTCCCCCCTTGTCCCCTGGTCCTACATCGCTTCTCGCTTCTACTACGATGTGTTTTGGTATCCCCTCATAGGGCACAAGAGGGTGAAAGCGGCCTTGGAAACCCCCTGGGGCAAGCTTTTCAAGGAATACGGCGATGGCAAAGTGGTCTTTTCTGCCCCGGACCCGGTAGCTCTCTCCGTAGTTCTGGGGGCAATGTTCCTAGGAGCTTTGGGCTTGAGGACGTTGTGGAAGCTTTTCAGAAAGTGAAGGTAGCGCCCCATTTCGCCGGGCGTCTCCTTCTTTGCCCTTTAATGCCGATTGAAAGGTCGGCCTGCAAGGGGCGTTTCCTAAGGGACACACCCGAGGTGAAAGATGTGTCCCAGTTTACAACCTGGGCGATATGGCTAAAGGGCTCGTCTTCTGGTTGCTTTACAATTTATGGCGCCGTCGGGTGGGGTGGATTCCTTTTGGGGTAGCGCTTTTGGCCATCTTAGTAGCAGCGGGAATAATCATCTCCCCCATCTTTCTGGCCCTAAGCTTCCTCTTCGTAATCCTGAGTTACTGGGCTTACCGTTCCGGGTTCTTGCACTTCCAGCCGGAACAATTCTCCATTGAAGAAATTGCCCCTCTTGGGCCGGAAGAAAAAGTATTCGTGCGGGCATCTGGCCCATTTGAGGTGGAGAGGAAGCGAGGATACTTTGTAGACTTAGCTGCAGCCTTTGAAGGCTTTTGCACCGCGGAAAAGGTAGTAATGGCTTACGTTCCCCCTTCTCCTTTCTGGCCTAAGGGCGAGGTGGGGATGTGGTATTTCTTCTTCAGGCCTGATGAGGTGAAAGGGGTGGAGTGGGGGCGAATTTTCTTCGGCCTCCATTCCCTTCCGGCCCTTCGGCTTACCTGCCAAACAGCGAAGGGCTCATCGGTCTTATTCCTGGCTTCAGGGGAACTATCCCGCCTGGAGAGGATAAGGCAATTCATCACCATAGAAAGTGCCAGGAGGGAAAATGCTGGCTCAGGATAGGGCGTTTCGCTTGCTCATAATCATGCTCTCCATAATCGCTGCCTTGTACCTTCTGGAAAAGCTCTGGTTTTTATTGAGCTGGCTGAAGGACGTTTTAGTTATTCTCGCCTTTGCCTGGATGATAACCTTCATCCTGGAGCCTGCGGTCAACGGCTTAGCCTCCATCTCTTGGAGTTGGAAGGGTTCGCGCTTTTCATTTGTGTTCCGGATTCCTCGCACTGCGGCTGTGGTTATAATCTACCTTGTCCTTATAGGCCTCGTAATTGCAGGTGGGACGCTTCTGTTGCCCTCAACAATTCAGCAATCCATCCAGTTAGCTTCAAAACTGCCCGATTACCTCAGCCGAGCTCCTGAGCTTGCCGCTTCTCTGCAAGATTTTCTAAGCCGGTTCAACATAGGCATTGACCTTTACTCCTTAGCCCGCTCTCCAGAGCTGACCAGGTGGGCACAAAATGCGGGGACTTTGCTCATAAGATGGGTAGTGGATGCGGCAGGTAGCCTGGCCACTTTCGTAGCGCAAGCTTTCATAGTGTTCATCCTGAGCTTCTACCTCATGCTGGAACAAGAGCGGGTGAGCCGCTTGATTCGGGACCTTATCCCCCAATCATTCCACGATGAACTCAGTTTCCTGGCTGATGCCCTGCAGAGGACGTTTGGGGCCTATGTGCGTGGGGAAGGGATTGTAGCCCTCCTTTACGGCCTTGGGGTTATCCTGGCAATGGAGATTGCTGGGCTAAATTTTGCCTTACCTGTGGGGTTATTCTGCGGGGTTATAACCTTAGTGCCCTACCTTGGTGACCCGATAGCCATGTTTTTGCCGGCCTTGCTTGCCCTACTTCAACGGCCGGAAGCGACCCTTTGGCTTTTCATCTCCTTGAGCCTATACCAGCAAATTCTGGTGCGCATTCTCCTGCCCAAGATAATAAGCGAAGCCACGGGCATGCCGGCAATCTTAGTGATTTTAAGCATATTGATTGGCGTAAAAGCCATGGGCTTCCTGGGCTTCATATTTGCCATCCCCGCAGCCGGCATGCTTTACGCCATTGGTTTCTACTTGCTTAAAAAATACAAGCGGTAATCGGCAACCTAAAGCAGAGGCCCCCTATACCAAGAGTTCACACCCCCTTAGCCTTGCCCTCCCNCAGCACACAGCCTCCCCGTCNAAAGGCATTGCTGAGCTTTCCAAGGTGGAGGTATAATATTTTAGGGATGGGNGCCGGGGGTGGCCCCTTCCGACCTAACCCCCTGACCCCCTTCCCTGCGAGGGAAGAGGGAAAATTTGGCGGGGTTCTCCCCTCCCCGCCTCGGAGAGGGGCCAGGGAGAGGTTAACCCCCCAAAACGCCGGCGAACCCTAAGCTTACGGGGGGGGGTAAGGGGGTGGAGGGGGCGCAGCCCCCTCCCAGGGGGTGTGGGGGATGTGCCCCCAAAAATTCAAAAGAGGGGGTGAGTTGCCAACTTTTGCAAACCCGCCCACGAGTGGGACCCAAAACGCCGGCAAACCCTAAGCCACCGAGGGTGGGCAAAACGGGGGTCCAGGGGGCGAAGCCCCCTGGCAGGGGGTGTGGGGGAAGTGCCCCCAAAAACCAAAAGAGGGGGCGAGTTGCCCGCATTAGCAATCCCGCCACGAGTGGGGCCCAAGGCGTTGGCAAACCTTAAGCCAACGAGGGAGGGAAAATGGGGGGGTCCAGGGGGGCGAAGCCCCCATGGCGGGGGGTTGGGGGTGTCCCCCAAAGTTTCAAAATAGGGGGCGAGTTGCTACCCTTTGCAACCCCGCCAAGAGTGGGACCCAAGACGCTGGTGAACACTAAGCCACCGAGGGTGGGAAAAACGGGGGTCCAGGGGGCGGAGCCCCATGGCCATGGGGCATGGGGGATGTGCCCCCAGAATTTTCAAATAAGGGGAGAGCAGCTAACTCTTGCAACCCCGCCAAGAGTGGGACCCAAAACGCTGGCGAACCCTAAGCCACCGGGGGTGGGAAAAATAAAAGATGGAACGCTTTAAACTCGTTTCACCCTTTAAGCCAACAGGCGACCAGCCTCAAGCTATAGAAAAGCTGGTGGAAGGTATCCGCAAAGGATACCGCTACCAGACACTCCTTGGCGCCACCGGCACCGGCAAAACCTACGTCATCGCCAACGTCATAGAACAAGTCCAAAAACCAACCTTGGTCATCGCCCACAACAAGACCCTCGCCGCCCAACTCTACGCCGAATTCAGAGAATTCTTCCCCCACAACGCCGTGGAATACTTCGTAAGCTACTACGATTACTACCAGCCCGAAGCTTACCTTCCCGAATACGACCTTTACATTGAAAAAGACGCCGATATCAACGAAGAAATTGACCGCCTGAGGTTAGCAGCTACATCCGCCCTCTTCTCCCGCCGAGATGTCATCATCGTGGCCTCGGTCTCCTGCATATACGGCCTCGGAAGCCCCGAAGACTACGGCCAGGTCGTCCTTACCCTGAAGAGGGGAGAAACACGCCGCCGCAACAAAGTCCTACGCCACCTGGTTGAAATCCAATACGAAAGAAATGACACCGTCTTAGAACGGGGAAGGTTCCGAGTCCGAGGAGATACCATAGAAGTCCAGCCAGCCTACCTCCAAACCGCCTACCGAATTGAATTCTGGGGCGATGAAGTGGACCGCATTACCGAATTTGACCCCCTAACCGGCGAGAGCTTGAGGGAATTGGACGCCGTAGCCATATACCCGGCAAAGCATTTTATAACCCCATATGAGAAGCTCCAGCAGGCTATAAGGGACATAGAGCAAGAGCTGGAAGAAAGGCTCGCCGAACTCAGGGCCCAGGGTAAACTCCTGGAAGCCCAGCGCCTTGAACAGCGCACCCGCTACGACCTGGAACTGCTAAAAGAGACCGGATACTGCCCAGGCATTGAAAACTACTCCCGCCACCTCTCCCGCCGCAAGCCCGGAGAACCGCCTTGGACCCTCTTGGATTACTTCCCAGACGACTTCCTGGTCATAATAGACGAATCCCACATGACCATACCTCAGCTCCGGGGGATGTACCATGGAGACTACACCCGCAAGAAGACCCTTGTAGACTACGGCTTCCGCCTCCCTTCGGCCCTGGACAACCGACCACTCAAATTTGAAGAATTTGAGCAGAGGGTGCGCCAGGTCATTTTCACATCCGCTACCCCCGGCCCATACGAACTGGAAAAAAGCGAGCAGATAGTAGAACAACTCATAAGGCCTACAGGCATAGTAGACCCGCAGATATTTGTCCGGCCTACCAAGGGGCAAATGGATGACCTAATCTCGGAGATACGCAAACGGGTAGAAAAAGGCCAGCGAGCTTTGGTCACTACCCTCACCAAAAGGATGGCCGAAGACCTGGCCGAATACTTGACCGAAATGGGCATAAAGGTTCACTACCTCCATTCCGAAATTGACACCATTGAAAGAGTGGAAATCTTGCGCAACTTGCGCCTTGGGGTGTATGATGTAGTAGTCGGGATAAACCTTTTGAGGGAAGGGCTTGACTTGCCGGAAGTTTCCCTTGTTGCTATACTGGATGCAGACAAAGAGGGGTTCCTCCGCTCCGAGACGGCCTTAATCCAAACCATAGGCCGGGCGGCAAGACACGTAGAAGGCACAGCCATAATGTATGCCGATACTGTAACCGAAGCCATGCGCAAAGCCATAGAAGAAACAGAAAGGCGACGCCGCATCCAAATGGAATACAACCTCCGCCACGGAATTGAACCCCGCAGCATAGTCAAAGAAGTGCGAGACCTTACCGATAGGGTGCGGAAAGTAGCGGAACGGAAAGCTGAATACATCGTAAGGGGAGAAGAAATCCCCAAAGATGAGCTTAGGCGAATGATAAAGGAATTGGAAAACCAGATGCACACAGCTGCCCGGAACCTGGAATTTGAAAAAGCAGCCATGCTCAGAGACGAAATCTTTGAACTCCGCCGCCTGCTCGGGGAGAACATCCCCGAGATAGAGAAAATCCTGGAGAAGAAAGCCCGCGCTGCCCAGCCGGGCAACCCGGACCAATCCTTTACGAAAAGTAAAACCTTAGGGAGGTGAAGCATGGACCTGGAACTGGCACGAGAATATGTCCAAATCCTGAAAGGCGAACTATCAGTAATTGACCCCGAAATAGACCGCCTGATTCGCTACGAAGAAGAAAAGCAGGCCCGCAAAATCATCCTTATCCCTTCCGAAAGCATAGCCCCGGAGCCCGTGCTTAAGGCACTGGGCTCGGTTTTCAACAGCATCTATGCCGAAGGCTACCCGCCATTGAGGATGACCAGGGAAGAGATAGAGTTGGTAATGGACTTCGCCCACCAGCTCAGCTACTACCGGCGCTACGGCTACAGGCGGTTCTACAAAGGCGTGGAATACGCCCACTTCGTGGAAACCCTGGCCCAACGCCGAGTAGCCCAAGCCTTCGCCAACGAAAAAGTCCCGCCCGAAAGGATATACGTGAACGTCCAGCCCCTATCCGGCGCCCCGGCTAACATCTCCGTCTACGATGCCTTGCTCAACCCCGGCGACACCATAATGGGCATGGACCTGTTCCAGGGCGGCCACCTCACGCACGGAAGCGAATTCAACATCTCCGGCCGCCGTTACAAAGTTGTATCCTACGGGGTTGACCCCGTAACAGAGCGCCTCAATTACGACCAAATAATGAAACTGGCCTTGGAATACAAACCTCGCCTCATAATCGCCGGCTACACTTCTTACTCCTGGGCTCCGGACTGGGAAAAGTTCCGCCAAATAGCCGATGCCGTCGGAGCTTACCTAATGGCCGACATCTCCCACACTGCAGGGTTAGTAGTGGCCGGTGCCCACCCATCCCCAATCGGCATAGCCGATGTCATAACCTTCACCACCCACAAAACCATATTCGGCCCCAGGGGTGCGGTCATAATCACCACTGATGAGGAATTGGCCCAGCGCATTGACGCCGCTGTCTTCCCCGGAATCCAAGGAGGCCCTCACGTCAACAAATTCGCCGCCATCGCCGTAGCCTTCAAGATAGCCCAGACCGAACCCTTCAAGCGAATCCAGCACAAGATTGTGAAAAACGCCCAAGCCCTGGCCGCAGCCTTTCAGAAAAGGGGCATAAAAGTGGCCTATGGCGGGACCGATACCCACTTGGTAGTCCTGGACCTTCGCTCCATAAAGACCGACACCGGCTACCCGGTGAAAGGGGAAATAGCAGCACGCCTTCTGGACATAGCAGGGATAATCGTAAACAAAAACACAATCCCAGGCGATACCATGACCCCATTGGCCAGCGGAATACGCTTGGGAACACCTTGGGTCACACAGAGAGGACTTGACCCCGAAGAGATGGATGAAATCGCCGACATAATGACCGAAGTCTTGGTGAACATAAAGCCGTTCCGCTACTACGGCCGGAACCATGAACTGCCCAGGGGCAAGATAGAGCTGGAAATCCTCAAGAGGGCGGCTTGCCGAGTTGAGGAGCTCATTGACCGCATCCCAATTTGCCCACCTCCATGCAAAACCGGATACCCCCACTACTGCTTCTTGCCTGGCGAGGAGCCCGTTCGCAAACCACTCCTGGAAGAAAAGGCCACGCCTGAAGGGAAAGGGCCATTTGCCTTTGACCTTACAAACCTTGGCCTCATTACAGTGAGAGGCTGGAGAGCCGAAGCTTTCATCCAGCAAGTTAACACCGCTAACTTGATTGACCTGAAACCAGGCATGGTGGCACGCTCCTTCCTCCTGGATGCTGATGGCAAACTCATGGATGACGTATCAATCCTTCGCCTACCCGATGACCCCCGTGGCCGCCAGCAATACTTGGTAGTGACTAACCCCGAAAATACCGAAAGGGTCAAAGAATGGTTCCGAGCCCTATCCGATGGCTACGTAATCTTTGACCGCCAGGACATCCTGGCCAATGTTGAAGGCCCTGTCATCGTGGATGACCTCTGGGAAGACATGGAGGATTGGGTAAGGAAAGTGGCTATAGGGGTCGCAGGAGAGGGAGCTTTGCCTCGCCTACGCCAACTCCTGCCCTCACTGCCCGAAATCCCATTGAATAGGTTCTGGACCGGCCAAGTGGACGGTGCAGAGACCACCGTGGCCAGGATTGACTTCGGCCAAGGCCACGAGCTCACCCTGCTCATCTCCCATCCAGATGAAATCGCCAAGCTCTGGAAGAAACTGGTACAAAACGGCTTCCAGGCTGCTTCCCCTCAATCGTACAAATCCTGGCGTGCCGAGGCCGACTGGCCTTCCTACGACGGCGAAAGGCCCGATGCCCTTACCCTCTACCGCAGCAACCATAAGAACCTCTTTGCCCTCTCCAAGCCCTACTTTGTAGGCCAGAGGTTCCTGGACCAAGAAAGGCCCTCCGTTCAGAAGGAAGAATTCCGGTGGGAAGAAAAGCCTGGACCGCTCAAGCACACGCCGCTTTACGAAGAGCACAAAAAACTCAAGGCTAAACTCGTCCCCTTCGCCGGATGGGAGATGCCCGTATGGTACAGCGGTGTCCTTGAGGAACACAGAGCAGTGCGCGAAGCCGCTGGCCTGTTTGACGTTGCCCACATGGGAGTATTTGAAATCTCCGGAGACAATGCCACCAGCTTCTTAGACTTCGTAACCACCAACTATGTCCGTTGGCTTGAAGATGGCCAATCCCTCTACTCCTACCTCTTAGACCCCGACGGCAACGTCATTGATGACGTAATGATTTACAGGCTCAAGAAAGACCGCTACATCATGGTGGTCAACGCCGCCAATGAAGAGAAAGACTGGGCCTGGCTCAATGCCGTAAACTCCCGCCGGGTCATTGTAGACCGAGAGCACCCGGATAAAGAAGTAGACGGGCAAGCCATCTTGCGCAACCTGAAAGACCCCTCCTCTGGCAAAGACATGAAAGTAGACATGGCCTTACAAGGCCCAGCCTCCATCCACATCCTAATGGCCTTAGCCGACCGGGACGGGCGTGAAATCCTGAAGAGGCTGCGACGCACAGAACTGGCCGAATTGACCTTGGACGGTATGGACGTAATTGTAGCCCGGACCGGTTACACCGGAGAAGAGTGGGGCTACGAAATCTTTGTCCACCCCGAAGATGCTCCTCGCCTCTGGAACCTCCTACTGGAAAAGGGCCAACCTTTTGGGATAAAGCCTGCGGGCCTTGGAGCCAGGGACTCAACTCGTACTGAAGCTGGCCTTCCCCTTTACGGCCACGAACTGGCAGGCCCGTTCAACATAGACCCGATAGAAGCAGGCTTTGCTCCTTATGTCAAATTCCACAAACCCTACTTCATTGGCCGCAAGGCTATAATTGAGAAAGAAGCCAAGCGCACCAGGGAAATAATCCGCTTCCGGATGAACCGCAAAGGGGTTCCGAGGCCTGAGCCTGGGGACAGGGTAATCAACCAAAGGGGCGATTACATTGGGGTAGTAACCTCCTGTGCCATTGATACTGAGGGTTACCTTGTAGGGATGGCTCTTGTAGACAAGCGTTACGCACAAGAAGGAGCCCAAATAGGGATATTTGCTGGCCGGTTCCGTCAGAAAGAAGTAAAGCCCATAGACAAACTTGGCCCTGGGGACAGCGTCCCCTTGCCTGAGTGGGCGACCATCCTTCCTCGCTTCATGCGCCGAAGCTAAGGAACCCTGAGCCAACAAGGGTAAGTAAGGGGGCCCAGGGGGTTTCGCCCTCATAGCGGGGCGTGGGGGGTGTCCCCTTTCCGACCTAACCCCCTGACCCACTTCCCTGCGAGGGAAGGGGGAAATTCTGGCGAGTGATTGGAGAAGAGATTAACCCCACCACGAGTGGGACCCAAAACGTTGGCAAACCCTCAGCCCACGAGGGTGGGCAAACGGGGGTCCAGGGGGCCAAGCCCCCTGGCAGGGGATGTGGGGGATGTGCTCCCACAAAACCTTAAAAGGGGCGAGTAGCCCCCATTAGCAAACCCGCCTACGAGTGGGACCCAAAACGCCGGCAGACCCTCAGCCAACGGGGGTGGGCAAACGAGGGTCCAGGGGGCGCAAGCCCCCTGGCAGGGGATGTGGGGGATGTGCTCCCACAAAACCTTAAAAGGGGCGAGTAGCCCCCATTAGCAAACCCGCTACGAGTGGGACCCAAAACCCTGGCCAACCCTAAGCCCACGAGGGTGGGCAAACGGGGGTCCAGGGGGCGCAAGCCCCCTGGCAGGGGGTGTGGGGGATGTGCCCCCACAAAACCTTAAAAGGGGCGAGTAGCCCCCATTAGCAAACCCGCCACGAGTGGGACCCAAAGCGTTGGCAAACCTTCAGCCCACGGGGGTGGGCGAAACAGGGGTCCAGGGGGCAAAGCCCCCGGCACACGTGAGGAAATGCAATGCGACAAACCATTACAAAAACCGAACTACTAAGAAAAATCCTAAGCGAGCTCGGAAGCCTCTTCCTGGCCCTATCCCTGGCCATCTTCATCTGGGTAATAGCCGAAAACGAGGAAAACCCAGTTATTCGCCAGAACTTCCCCCAAAAAATACCCTTAGAAATAGTCAACTTATCACCTAACCTGGCAACAGTCGGAAACCTGCCCAAAGAAGTTGAACTAACCGTTGTAGCCCCATCCGCTAAATGGAATTCCCTCACCCCTGAAGACTTCAGAGCTTGGTTAGACCTAAAGAACAAACCGCCAGGCCGGTATGAACTGGAAGTCATGGCCAGCTGCTCGGTAAAAGGGGTAAAAGTCATAGAAACAAGGCCTGGGAGGGTAGCCGTAACCCTGGAAGAAAAAGATGAAAAAGAAACGCCCATAAAGGTCAAAGTGCTGGACTTGCCCCCGCTGGGCTATTACATCTCAGGCTCACCGCAAGCGGAACCCACAACCACCAAAATCTCCGGCCCGAAATCCCAAGTGGCAAGAGTAAAAGAAGTTATAGCCGAAATCACCGTGGGAGGAAGCAGAGAAGGCTTCTCCCGAAAAGTAGCCCTTAAAGCCATAGACGCAAACGGCGATGAAATCGCAGGAATAAAACTGGAACCAGCAAGCACTCTGATAACCCTCAACATAGTGCAGAGAGCAGGCTTCAAAGACGTCTCGGTACTAATAAAGCTTGAAGGCCAACCCGCCTCCGGCTTCAGGATAAGCAACGTCTCAGTCACCCCCTCAATAGTAACAGTGATGGGCTCCCCGGCCTCAATTGAAAAAATCCCAGGCTACGTGGAAACTGAGCCAGTCAATATAAAGGGGGCCAAAGAAAGCATCTCCAAGCAAGTCAAACTCAACCTGCCCGAAGGGATATCGGTCCTTGGGGAGCCAAACGTCCTGGTTTCAGTGGAAATAAAGCCGGTTGAAGGTGGGATAACCCTGGAGAAGAAAGTGACCGTTCAGAGCCTGCAATCTGGCCTTAAAGCCTCAGTAGCCCCCGAAACCGTGCAGGTAATCCTGGCCGGGCCTCTACCCCTATTGGCAGAACTGAAGCCGGAAGACGTCCAAGTAATCGTTAACTTAATAGGGCTTGGCCCCGGCACTTATAAACTGCGGCCAGTAGCCCTGGTCCCAGAGGGGGTAAGAGTGGAAAGCATAATACCCGAAACCCTGGAAGTGGTAATCTCCAAAAGCTTCTAAGGAGGGGAGCTGTGAAACTCTCAATCATAATGCCCGTTTATAACGAAAAAGCCACCATTAGGGAAATCCTGGAGCGCGTGAGGGCCGTAGATGTGGGGATGGGAAAAGAAATCATCGTAGTGGATGATGGCTCTAAAGATGGGACAAGGGAAATACTCCGAGAAGAGGAAAGCCGCGGGGATATAAAGGTCCTGTACCACGAGAGAAACATGGGCAAAGGTGCCGCCGTGAGGACGGGAATAGCTTCCGCTACCGGCGATTTCATAATAATCCAAGACGCCGATTTAGAGTATGACCCCCAAGATTACCCAGCATTGCTCAAGCCCCTCCTGGAGGGGGAAGCAGAAGTGGTCTACGGTTCGCGCTTCCTTGGCGGCTCTGGCTCTTCAATGATATCGTGGCATCGCTTCGGCAATAAATTCCTCACTGCTGTGACCAATCTCCTTTACAGGTCATCCTTGAGCGATATGGAAACCTGCTACAAGGCCTTTAGAGCCTCGGTCATCAAATCCATCCCCTTGCGCTCCAATCGGTTTGAGATTGAGCCGGAAATAACGGCCAAAATACTAAAACGCGGCTACAAAATCCTGGAAGTTCCAATCCGGTACAGGGGTCGGGAATTCCATGAGGGTAAGAAAATCTCGTGGAAAGACGGGTTCAGTGCTATCTGGACCCTTTTAAAATACCGCTTTGCCGAATAAGGGGGGAAGATGTGCGGGATAGTAGGCTACATCGGGCCAAAAGAGGCCAGCACCATAGTCTTTGAAGGGCTTAAACGCCTGGAATACCGAGGCTACGACTCTGCTGGGTTGGCCGTCTTGGAAAAAAATGGCCAAATCGCCATCAGAAAAGAAGTAGGCAAGCTGGTCAACCTGGAGAAGCTCCTCAGGGAGCAGCCCATTTCCGGTAACTTAGGCATAGGGCACACCCGCTGGGCAACCCACGGCAAGCCCTCTCGCTACAATGCCCACCCTCACACCGATTGCTCCGGTAAAATAGTTGTAGTCCACAACGGCATCGTGGAGAACTTTCTGCCCCTCCGCCTTCGCCTTCAGGAAGAAGGCCACGAGTTCACCTCCGAAACCGATTCTGAAGTTATCGCCCACTTAGTGGAAAGCTTCGTTGAAAAAGGAGATGACCTTGTTACTGCCACCCGAAAGGCTCTATGCCAAATCAAGGGGGCCCAAGCCATCGTTGTTATGAGCGCCCTGGAACCGGATAAAATCGTTGCGGCCAGGCTCGGAAACGCCGGCGGTATCGTAGTAGGGGTCGGCGAAGGGGAAATGTTCGTAGCCTCCGATATGCCTGCAATCTTGGAGCATACCCGGAGGATGGTTTTCCTTGAAGACCAAGAGATAGCCGTAGTAACCTCAAAAGGGGCCTATTACATGAGATTGGACGGCCAAATTCTGACTAAGGAAGTCCATACCATACCTTGGGACCCCGTGGCCGCTACTAAGGGGCCGTATCGGCACTTCATGCAGAAGGAAATTTACGAGCAGGCCAGGACGCTTATAGATACACTCCGTGGGCGGGTTGACTTTGAGGAAGGGAAAGTCCTGATGGATGATTTCGGAATATCCCCTGAAGAGCTCAGAAGCTTCCGGAGGATGGCCATAGTTGCCTGCGGCACCTCCTATTATGCCGGTCTCGTGGGCAAGTTCCTCTTTGAAAAGCTGGCGGGAATTACTGTGGAAGTAGATTATGGCTCGGAATTCCGCTACCGTGACCCCATCGTTGGCCCCGATACCTTGGTCTTAGTCATAACCCAATCGGGGGAAACGGTGGATACTTTGGCCGCAATGGAGGAAGCGAGGCGAAAGGGGGCCAAAATCGCCGCCATAGTCAACGTGATCGGCAGCCAAGCCGCCCGCTTGGCCGATGGAGTCATTTACATGCAAGTAGGGCCAGAGATAGGGGTAGCCTCCACAAAGGCTTTCACCGCTTCTTTAGTGGACCAATACCTCTTAGCAATTCATATGGGGGAAATACGCGGGGTATTGAGCCGAGAACAAGCCCGCTCCCTTTTGGATGACCTGATGAAGCTGCCAACGCTGGCCGGGGATGTCCTGAAGCACGGCAAGGAATATGAAGAGTTGGCCCAAAGGTTCCACGATAGGGAACACTTTCTCTACTTGGGTAGAGCCATCAATTACCCGGTGGCTTTGGAAGGAGCTTTGAAACTTAAGGAGATTTCTTACATCCACGCCGAGGGCTACCCTGCCGGCGAGATGAAGCATGGCCCCATAGCCCTTATTGATGAGGAAATGCCGGTGGTAGCCATTGTTACCAAAGACCACGTTTACGATAAGATGGTAAGCCAAGTGGAACAGGTAAAAGCCCGCGGAGGGATTGTCATTGCCGTGGCAACCCGCGGGGATGAGGAGATTGCTCGCAAGGCTGATTATGTTTTGTATGTCCCTCCGACGCCGTATTTGCTTTCTCCGGTCATAAACGTTATTCCTCTGCAGCTTTTTGCCTATCACATGGCTGTAAGGCGTGGGTGCGATGTAGACCAGCCCAGGAATTTAGCCAAGAGCGTTACGGTTGAATGATTGAGATTTGCAAAAGCGCAGCCTTTGAGCGTTCTTTGCCGTTTACGGCTCAAAAATTAAAGTTCGGCCGAGGCTGACTTCAGTCAGCACGAAGGTTACTCTTTGGACGCTGAGTTTGCCCCTTGGTTCACCGAGGCTTCCTCCGGGGCAAACTTGTAGACTTTGATTGGGGTTTCAAAACCCTTTATGATTAGAGGAGAAGGCATAAGGCGAAGGGGGAATTTGTCTTTCACCCTCTGTGCAGTGGCTTCATCAATGAGGATTTCCCCCAGAGGTTTACTGCGTGCCGAAAGCCGAGAGGCCAAAATCACCGGATAACCAGCTACTATGCTTTCCGACCAAATGGTATCTACCGCCACAGAGCCGGTGCTTATTCCTATACCCAGCTTGTGTTCTCTAAGCTCCGGATATTTCTCAAGCCACCGCTCTACAAGCTTTGAGAAAGCTTTCTGCATCCTGGAGGCCGCTTTAAGAGCTTCTCCCGGCTCTTGGAAGACCACCAATATCTGATCGCCTGTGTATTGCCTTATCATGCCTCCTGTGCCCACCGCTTCGGCCATCATTAGATAGAATTCACGGAGGAACCTCAGGGCTGCCCGAGGCCCAAGAATCGTGGCCAGCTGGGTGGAAGCTTGGATGTCAGCCACAAGGATGGTTAAGGCTTGCTCAGGCTCAACGGCTAACCCTTCCTTCGGCTGAGTGATTATCGGAGCCAAGGACGAGTGGCTTGCTTGCTCTTCCAGAACCTTGCTTATATCCCTCTGCAGACGTTCATTCCTCGTCTGAACCAGCTTCTCCATCGCTGAAGGCATTGTCGCCATTACCTCGTCAAAATCCTCCTTCTCCAAAGCCCATCCCTTAACAGGAGTAACAGCCATCACCCAAGCCGTCCGGACAGGAGTTTCCTCCAGGAGTGCAATTTCTCCAAAGTAGCTGCCAGGGCCAAGAATGCTCAAAATTACCTTGCGCCCCTCCGGACCGTAGATGTAAACTTCCACTTTGCCTTCGGAAATGAGGTAAAAGGTGGAGCCAATATCTCCTTGCCTTATGATTATTTCCCCGGCAGAGAAGCTAACGGGCTTGAGGCGCTCAGCCAAAAGCAGAAGCTTCTCCAAAGGCACATCCCGCAGGAAATACACCTGTTTGAGGAAGGGAAGAATCGGCGTAGCGAGGGCTTTTTCTACCAATTCCAGTTGCACTCTGGCCTCTTCATAATCGGGCTTAAGGGAGAAAGCCCGCTTGAAAGCTCCTGCCGCCCTTTCGTATTCCCCAAGCGCCTTGTAAGCGAGGCCGAGGTTGTAATAGTGGTGAGGATTTCCGGCTTCCAAAGAGGTGGCTTGTAGGAAACTGACAATTGCTTTGGCATAATCCCCTTGCTCGTAATAAAGGATGCCCAGAAGGTTATAGGCATCAACAAAAGTCGGCACAATCTCCAAAGTCCTTTTTAAAGCCTCAATAGCCAACTCGCCCTGACCGAGGATACGCCGTATCCAAGCCAATTCGTAATAGGCATAGTAAAGGTCAGGATTAAGCCGCAAGGCCTCTTCCAAGTGCTCTATTGCACCTATGAAATCGCCAGCAAGCTCGCAGGCCATCCCCCAAACCATTTGGAAGAGAGCTTTATCCCCTTTATTCCGACCAACCTCGGTTTCAAGCTTACCTAACTCCTCGCTTTCATAGAGTATGCTGGATAAGCACAGCGCTGCCAGCCAAAGGCGATTGTAATCTGCCCCATCTTGAACTATCTCTCGGTAGAGGGGTGCTTTGGAAGGGGTTAAGCCGAAGAGGCAAACAGCCACGCCAGACCAATAGGCTATGTCTTCTGGACCAGTAAGGTACCAAGAGATGAGTTCCCCACGCTTAAGAAGTCCAAGGGCTGCAAAGTATTCCCGCACGGCATGGTGCATGAACTCCACCGTATCCCTTTCTCGGGATAAGCGCAAAAGACCGCTGTAGAGAAGGCCTTCCAGAACTTCCTGAGCCGAAGCCTTTAGGTTCATCCCAAACGTAGTTTCCCTTATGAGCCAATAAACCCTTTCACGTGGAAGGGCTTCAGCTCTCTCCCGTTGCATAGTAAGGCCAAGGTAAGCAAGGGCCTCCCAGCTTACTTCTACCGCTACCTTCCCCCTCGTCCTGCCCAACAGAGTCCACCACTCGCTCTCAGTTCGGCGCAGGAGGTTCTCAGCAAACCTCTGGAAAAGAAGCCCCCTGTTGCGAGGAAACGGCTCCTCTCCAAGGGGAGAAAGCCTGGTGAGCATGTACAAGGCCAATGGGTTAGAAGCCAACTCTTTAAGGACAGGGTCGGATTTCACAACCTGAGCAAACTTCCGCCCCTTCTCCTCACCCAAATAGGTGATTATGTAAAGGTCAATGTCCTCTTCCTTAAGTTCTTGCAGGACAAAGGCCGGGAAGCGGCCAGCCAAAGATTCATCGTAAAAGCGGCTTGTTATGATGAAGCGATGGTCACGGTAGCGATGGAGGAATTGGTCCAAAGCCGGCTTGGACTCTGCGGGCATTTCATTCAATCCATCCAGGATGAAGAGGAAACGCACCTTCTTGCGCTCCACCAACTCCAATGCTTCGGGGTCATTGCGAAGGAGTCCATCCAACTCTTCCAAATCTTTTATTTCCTTGAGGCCGTAAGTATGGAACTGGCTCAAGACCAATTCCTCCACCCGGTGGAATTTCCTTAGCTGGTGGAGGCGGATGAACACCGGCACCAGAAGGGGCCGGCGTGTTTCCTCATCGTAGCGTTCCCAGGCCTTGCGAGCCAAAAGCCAAGTAAGGCGCTTAACTACAGTTGTCTTGCCGGCCCCAGGTTCCCCCAAGAGGGCAGCTGATTCCCCTTTCTCCAAAATGGAGATTACCTCCTGGCTTTCCATAGCTGGCCCACGGCGAAGGAAGGCAGGGAAAACGATTTTAGCCTCAGCTACCGGCATAGCTCTTAAGGGGATATAGAGTTCGTTCCAGACCGAAAAATCCGGGTCTTCCAAAATGCCCTGGAGGTAGCGCTTAAGAGGTGGGAGTTTGGCCCTCTTAATAGCCCCCGTGGGCAGACTTTCAAACCGGAAAAGCATCCCTTTCCAAGTCCAGAAATCCGGGGCTTCTTTAGCCATCTTGTCCACAAAATCACTTGTAGCCCAGAGGACTATGGGTTGGCGGATGATGGTAGTAGCGTCGCGGAAAAGGTTAAGCCACAGTAGGAACTTCTCCTGCTGCTCCTCAGAAAGCTTTTCCAATCCGTAAACGAAGAAGACTATGTTCTCGTATTTGCCCATAAGCTCCAGCTCTTTGAACCCAGACCTATCGGTGAGGTTCCTGAGGACCCGAACCAGGTTCAAGTCTTCCTCAGTTATCTCCACCGGGTAGAGGTAGATGTTCATCTCCCGAAAGCGTTTCTCAAAATAGCGGAAGAGGCGTTCCCTAAGCTCCAAGTCATCGCATTCGGCTGTGGCGATGCCTCCAAGCCGGCTCATCCGGACCATGGAGATAAGGAGCTTTATTTGCTCAGGATAACGCTTTTCTATGGGGTCACCGAAAGATTCTTTCATCTGGCTCATATCAGCCCTTTCTCCCTGAGCAAAAGTTCTACTACCGGGTGTACATCATACCAATAATTTCCGTTGGAATACTCCAGGACGCATAGGGATTGAAGGTATTCCCAAGCGTTTTCCAGGCCAGGGCACTCCTTAAGCTCGTAAACCTTCTTGAGGTTGAGGTAATCATCGTGAGTCAGGCGCCGGGAGTAATCTTTCTTAAATTCGTTTATGACCCAATCAACGACTTTATGGTTGATTTTGGGGATATTGAAGGTGGCACAATAGAGGCAGCAGTCCTGGACCATTTTAACCAAGTGGCGAGCTACTCCTCCGCTGGCCAAGGCCAGCCGCCGCACAACCCCTTCTTCAAACAGAATGGGGTGAACCCTCCTATGGACCATCTCTTCCAGTTTGGCAACCCCCTCTTCGTTGACTTGGCGGTTCTCCTTGCGGAAGACGTTGAACATGGGAACCTGATAGGTCTTGTAAGGTTCCAAGGCGGGAGAATCACCCAGCTCATACATGAGGGAGACAGGCGCAGTGTAAATGGCCATGCAGTCCAGCAAGGTAAGGAAAGGCCCCTCTTCACGGAACACTTGAAGCGCTTCCATGCGTGGCAATTTGTCTAAATCATCAATTACCAGCAGTATGTTCTTGCCCGTTATCTCCTTAATCTTCCAGATTATGCTGTTGACCAAATCGCGGAGTTCCGGAGCCCTTTTGCGGACTCGGTAGCGGGTTTCTTCAAACCTTTCCCCTCGCCCTTTAACGCTTATGCCGATAAGTGAGATTAGGCTTAGGAGCCTGCCCAACCCTTCAGTCGTGCCTACATCAATTTCGGCTTGGACAGTTTTACGGGTGAAAGTTTCCACTTCCCTGTTTATCCAATCCGAGACCTTTTGGACTTCTTGCGGAGGTATGGCGATGTCCAACTGCTGAAGCTTATTGTACAAAGCCACTACTACCGAGAAAGCGATGTCGGTATAATCAATCCCCTGCAGGTCCAGGATTTCGTTTACAGAGTAAGAGACTACCAACAGGTTTTGTCTGGTAACTTCATCGCGTTCCAAATCCCTGGTTAAGCGGTTAAGTTCGGTGGATTTACCGCAGCCCACATGGCCCGATAGGATGAATTTGGTAGCGAGGTGCTTCTCCGCCCCCCACATTATCTCTTTCTTGAGCAATTCCAAACGCGAAGCTCCTTCTTCCCTGGAGACATAGAAACGGTCCAATTGCTGGTCCTGCAGGGGCATTCGGTAATCGGTGTTAGAGTAGGCATCCAAAAAGTTGCGGGCAGCAAAAGAGTAAATGTTTTCCCCCATTTCTGCCTCCTCGGCCTGACGTTAATTGAAGTATAACACACTTTGCGGAAAAGGGAAAAATCAGGCCGTAAAATTAACAAAGCTTGAGGCCCACGAGGCATGTCACCAGATTGCGGGGAATGCTTTCCGCCGCCGAGCCCCTCCTTGGGAGGTCTTTTAGGGACCTTTCTCCCCTGAGGGCGGCTCTGGTTTTGGCGAAGAGGTTAGCTCCTGACCTGGTCCAGGGGCGAATTCAATGCTATAGGGGAAGACCAGATTTCCCATCATCATTGGTAATCCCCCAGCCAGCGAATGTTGGGGAAATCTTTCCGGACGGCGTTATAAAGCCTCTCGTCGGCCGTCCAGAACTCGCCCTGCATAAGCTCGGCCAAGGCCAGGTAATGAGCCTCATAGGCTGTGGGACGATCTAAGCGAGCAGCTAAGTCAAAGGCATGGAGGGAAAGCTCAGGTGGATTGAGGAACTTGATACCCGGGGACAGAGCTACCTCCAGGGCCCGCCGGGCGTCTGACAAAGACATCGCGCCTCGCACCACCTTCCGCCACAGGGCCGAAGTCACTTCGTAGCGAAGCAAAGCCGGGGCTATCACTTCAACATCTTCTCGTACCCATTTGGTCCACAGGCCTAAGGCCGTTCTGCAACTCATAGTCATTTATTTCACCCCTTGGGGCGAAACAAATGAGATGATAATAAAATCGCCAGCAGTTGTCAACCCTTTCACTTTGGGCTTCGGCAGTCACGAGGGCGACGACGATGCTGGCATCAACGCAGACCGGTGCTCTCGGCATCCCTCTCCTCTTGTATCTGGCGGATGTCCTCAACGCAACTGGGCATTTCGCCATACTTGTGCCGAAACTCCTCCTGGAGTGCCCGGAGTCGCTCTATGCTCTCCAATCTTCGCCGCCTCTGTATCTCCAGCTCCGTCGCCTCGGCGATTACCCGTGAACGCTCCCCCTTAGGAATAAGCCGCTTGACCTCCTCCCAGAGCTCTCGGGGGAAAACCAGGGAGACCCGTACTGTATTGGCCATGCATACCTCCTGTAAATACTTATATTCTATGCCAGGACTGCGGGGAAGAGATTTGCTTCTTTCGCTTTCCGGGGTTATAATGTGGTTAAACTAACCTTAAGGGGGCTATCATGGACGTAGGAAAAGCTTTCGGCTATGTGTTTGAGGACAAAAATTGGCTCATCAAACTCCTGATCGGTGGCATTCTATTGTTCATCCCGGTAGTCAATTTTATCCCCATTGGCTATGCTTTAACTGCTCTCCGCAATGTTGCCGAAGGGAAAGAAAGCCCTCTCCCCGAATGGGATGACTGGGGCGGCTACTTCAAAAAAGGCTTGATGGTCTTCCTGGCTGCTTTAATCTACGCTCTACCTATCTTAATCCTCAGTCTCCTGAACATAGCCTTTACGGCAATAGCCAGTTCTCAGGAAGAGGGGGCTTTAGCCTCCATGGCCGGGCTATGTGCAGGGCTTATGTCCTGCCTAATGGCTATTTACGGCCTCGCCCTGAGCCTCTGGCTATACGGCCCTATCACTTTCTATGCCTTCAGCGGCAATTTCAGCTCAATGTTCAAGTTTGGCGAAATATTCCGGTACATTTCTGCCAACTTGGGCAATTATTTCCTGGCCTGGATTCTGTCCCTTGTGGCTTCGTTCGTCGCTTCCTTCGGCATGATTCTCTGTGGGATCGGGGTGATTTTAACCGGCTTCTGGGCTTATTTGGTTTGGGCTCACCTTTTCGGCCAAGTATGGAGTTTGGCTCCGGAAAAACCTGTAGTGTAACTTGAATTTCCTTTGGAAAATTGAATAAAGCCCCAAGCGTCATTGCGAGTGTGCAAAGCACCCGAAGCAATCTCCAAGTTTACGCGAAGATTGCTTCGCCCCCTTTCGGGGGTTCGCAATGACCGCTTGGGGTTATTTAGGCAAAGTGTCAAGTAGCTAAAATAAAGCGCAGCGAGGTCTATATGAGGCGTTGGTGGTTGCTTTTTGTGGCCTTCTTTCTCCTTGCGCACCAAGCTTTTGCCCAAACTCCAACCCCACAAGCCCAAGGTGTGGTCAAGGGATACCTATTTTACAGCCCAACCTGCCCCCATTGCCATCGCATAATTGAAGAATTCTTGCCGAAAATCCAGGGAAAATATGGCAACTCCCTGGAAATCACCCTCCTAAACGTTCAGGAGCCGGCAAATTACCTCTTCTGGGTTTTCATAGAGGACCAGGCTAAAATCCCCCAAGAATACAGGGGCGTCCCCTTCATGGTCATCGGCCAACATATTCTCATTGGGGAAGTTGACATCCAGCAGCACATGGAAGAAGTGGTTGAGCTCTACCTCAAACAAGGAGGGGTTGATTATCTAATCCCGCCGGATAAAATAAAGGAAATTTTCGTAATGCCCACCCCGCAGCCACAAGTTAAGCCAGTGCACCTTGCCTACTTTTACCTTACCGGTTGCCGAGAGTGCGACCAAGTCAGTCAAGATTTGGAGTATCTTAAGAAGCGATACCCAAACCTCGTAGTCCATGCCTTTGATGTCCAGAAAGATGCCCCTCTGTGGGAATGGCTGGGAGAAAAGCTCGGAATCCCGCAGGATAAGAGGCTTACAGCCCCAGCAATCTTTGTGGGGAACGATTACCTCTTGGGCAAGGATGTCACCGTTAAGAACATTGAAGATTTAATTGACAAATATTCGGGCAATGGCGCGGAACCTTTCTGGGAAAATTGGAACCGAGAGGAAGCTATAGCCAGCATCCTGAGGCGATTCCAATCCATCGGCCTCGTTACCGTGGCTACAGCAGGACTTGTGGATGGGCTCAATCCATGCGCTTTTGCCACCCTAATCTTCCTCATTTCTTACCTCACCGTCACCGGCCGCAATAGGTTTCAGATTTTAGCCGTAGGCTCGGCCTTTACCTTGGGGGTTTACGGGGCTTACTTTGGCATAGGGGCTGGGTTCCTAAAGGGGCTCCAAGCACTGCCCTGGCTCCGGGAATTCTCCAAGGGGATTTATGTCCTCACTGCAGCCTTTTGCTTCGCCTTGGCTTTGGCCAGCTTCAGGGATTACCTTAAGGCTCAGCGCGGTTCCCCGGAGGAGATGAGCCTCAAGATGCCTACCCGCCTCCGCCGTGTAGTGAACAAGGTGATAAGGGAAAGCATGAAAGCCCGTTACCTTGTCCCCCTCTCCTTGGCTATAGGCTTCATCATTTCCATGATTGAGTTCGTATGCACAGGCCAGGTTTACCTACCCACAATCCTCTTCATAATTAGTGTGCCTGAGATGAAGGTTCGCGCCCTCGCCTACTTGCTGGTTTACAACTTAGCCTTCATCTTACCCATGGTAACAGTTTTCCTCTTGGCTTTCTGGGGGGTCTCCTCGGAAAGGCTTGGCTTATTCTTCAGCCAGCACATCAGTTCCGTAAAACTGGCGACATTCTTCCTCTTCCTGGCTTTGGGCAGTTGGCTTGTCTACGCTTTCTTCGCTTAGGAGAGGCCTATGAGGGAAGTGAGCGAGAAGGTCTTTGTGGAGACCGGTTTCCCCGAAGGCAATGTTGGATTAATCAAGCTTAGGGAAGGAGTTATCCTCGTAGATGTTCCTCCATCGCCCCAAGAAGCCGAGAAATGGCTTCAAGAAATGGCGGAATCAATCCTTTACATTGTGGTTACCGATTGCCATCCCATGCGCCTTCTGGGCCTTTTGAAAGCCCCTTTCCCTAAGATAGCGCACTACAACCTCAGGGAAGAGCTTCTGGGGGCCAAGGCTTACTTCAAACTTATATTCCGGGAATGTTACCAAAAGTATTGGGACGGGGAAGCGCTTGAGAATTTTGAGCCGTTCTTGCCCACTTTTGCTTTCAAGGGGGAAATGACTCTGCACCGAGGGAAGGACATCGTAAAGCTGCTTTCTACGCCAGGGCCTACCTCGGCAAGCATAGCAGTTTATCTGCCAAAGGAAAAAATCCTATTCACCGGAGCCCTTGTGGTCCGAGGCGTTCACCCTGACCTCAGGTTGGCCTTCTCGGCTCGGTGGATTGAAAGTCTCAGACGCCTAAAGGCTTTGCCCATTGAAGTGCTCATTCCAGGGAAAGGAGAGCCCTGCGGGCCCGAAGCAATTGATGAAATGATTGACTATTTGACCAAAGTCAGGGGCCTGGTGAAAGAATTCTACCAATCGGGCAAAGGGCGCACCGATGTAGCCAAAATTGTTAACAATGTGTTGACTTTCCACTCTCGTCCTGCGGAGCAGGAAGAAGAAGTGCGCAACCTGCTCAGAGCTGGCCTCGCCCGCCTTTACGATGAAGTTAAGGCCGAAAACAAAGGAAGTGCCTGATGGCTGTGATTCAAACCGAGGCTTTAACCAAATATTACGGCCCGGTTAGAGGGGTAGAAGATTTGAATTTAGAGGTGGAAGAGGGCGAAATATTCGGCTACTTAGGCCCAAATGGGGCAGGAAAAACCACAACTATTCGCCTCCTAATAGGCAGCATTAACCCCACTCGGGGTAAGGCTTATCTTTTGGGCCATAGGATTTCCACCCGCAGTTTTGCCTGGAAAAAGGACATAGGTTACATACCCGGCGAGCTAAGCCTATACGGGGATTTAACCGGGGAAGAATTCCTCCGCTACTTCGCTTACTTAAGGGGTGGTGTTGATTGGGGCTATGTGAAAAGCCTCGTCCAGCGCTTTGATTTAGACCTATCTAAGCCTATCAAAACCTATTCCCATGGCAACCGCCAGAAGCTGGGCATAATCCAGGCCCTAATGCACAAACCCAAGCTCCTAATCCTTGACGAACCCACACTCGGGCTCGATCCACTCATGCAACAAGAGTTTTACAGGGTTATGGAAGAAGTTAAGGGGGAAGGCCGGACAGTCTTTATCTCATCTCACATATTGCCCGAGGTGGAGAAAATTTGCGATAGGGTTGGCATAATAAAAGAGGGGCACCTCATTGTAGTGGAAAATGTTCAGTCCTTAAAGGCCAAAGCGATGCGCCGTGCTGAGGTGGTCTTCGCTGAGGAAGTAAATCGGGAAGAGTTCGCAAGCCTGCCGGGGGTTAATGATTTGCAGATTGAAGGCAAAACCCTGCGCTGCCTGCTCAAAGGGGAACCCAATGCTTTCATTAGAGCCCTGGCGCGCCACAATGTTGTCAGCTTGAGGGTTCAGGATTCCTCTTTGGAGGAGATTTTCCTAACTTTCTATTCGTAGTGTGGAGGTACCAATGCTGCGCTTAATTTTCCTCAAGACCCTCAGAGATTTGCGGCGTTCCATTCTCTGGTGGTGCATAGGAATGCTGCTTTTAGGCCTGTACACTATTCTGGCTTTTCCAACGGTTAGGGATACTTTCGCCGACCTATCGCCCTACCTTGATAATCCCCTTTTCAAAGTGTTCTTGAGGGATTTCAGCAATCTTGCTACGATTGAAGGCTATCTCTCCGTTGAACTGTTCAGCTTTGTGATGCCAGTCCTCTCCATCATCATGTCCATCGTTTATTTTCTTGGCCTTATTGGGCGGGAAGAAGAGAGGGGGCACCTGGAACTCCTCCTTTCCCTACCTTTGCCCCGCTGGAGAGTAGCCGTTGAGAAAGTTGTTGCCGCTTTGCTGGCCATATTGATAATACACCTGGCTTTCTGGCTTAGCCTTTGGGTTGGTGGGCTGGCGGTAAAAATTGAAGCCGATTATTCGCGCATTGGTTTGGCCATCTTAGATTCTTTGCTTTTGGGCCTGGTTTTCGGGGGATTGGCCTTCTTCATTACAGGGCTCGGTTATGGTCCTGGGGTAGCCGGAGGGATTTCGGGCGGGCTTGCTACTGCATTTTACCTCGTGGAGGCTATAGGCGTGGTATCTGAGAAGTTTAAGCCCTACCGTAAGTTTTCCCTCTTCTATTACTACGGCGGTGGCCGGCCCATGGTAGAGGGGCTTAACTGGGCCCATGCGAGCCTTTTCATAGGGCTTACGTTGCTAATGATAATTGTGGGGATTATCATTTTTCAGCGGAGAGACATAAAGCTGAAAGGGTAGCCACCTGACTTCCGGTCGCTCCTCCTACTTGCCACACTAAACCCTAACCATTTCCTCTCCTCCTCGCGTCATTGCGAGGCGGCGCAAGCCGCCGAAGTTTTCTCCAAGCTGGCGAGTGCAGGAAACCAGGGGGTCCAGGGAGCGAAACCCCCTGGCGGGGGTGTGTTTTTCTGACCTAACCCCCTGCCCCCCTTCCCTGCGAGTAAGGGGGAAAATTTGGCGGGGTTTTCCCGGCTGGCGGAGGGGTTAACCCCCCAAAAAACGCTGGCAAAACCTAAGCCAACGGGGGTGGGCAAATGGGGGTCCAGGGGGCAAAGCTCCCCTGGCGAGGGGTTATGGGGGGTGTCCCCCCACGAAACCAAAAGAGGGGGCGAGTTGCCCACATTAGCAACCCAGCCACGAGGGGGACCCAAAACGCCGGCGAACCCAAAGCCAACGAGGGTGGGCAAATGGGGGTCCAGGGGGGTGAAACCCCCATGGCGAGGGGCTTGGGGGGTGTCCCCCCACGAAAACTTAAAAAGGGGCGAGTT
>JGI20130J15133_1000668_pt1 | contig 31523 bp, 26 predicted proteins | sample WasSprMetagenome_FD_15133 | JGI IMG/M metagenome (IMG submission 15133) | reverse complement strand
GACTACAAGCGGCGGTCGTCTAGCCTGGTCTAGGACGCCGGCCTCCCAAGCCGGAGATCCCGGGTTCAAATCCCGGCCGCCGCATAAATAATTGATAATCGCTATATACTATTATTCATTTTCTTACCAATGGATTACCCTGACCATTGTATGTGACAAAATATTGTACATGCAATGTCAAATTCATTGACTTTGGCCATAGACCCAAAGTGTATTAGCTGTTGGTCTTCTACATGTTGTGGGAGTAGACAAGCTAGTAAAGCTTCTTGAGGTAGTATTCATCTGCTTCACTCAAGAGGTCTTCGTACCTGGCTTCGTGTACCCTTAGTTTGCTGATTCTGCTCTGTCTGTAATAAACCTCGCTACATGTTTTTATTGTTGTAGCGTTTTATTCTATTCTAATCTACTAGTCATGTTGTTCTATGTCTAGATGATATTCGATTTACTATTGTTATAAATGCTTATAACTTGGGGTACTCCAAGTATGCTTGGGGTAGCCCAAGCTATGTTGTTCAGTATTAAGCCTAAAGAGAGAAGAGATGAGTTATATGATTTTGAGAATGAGTTAGAAGAACTTGTGAAAGGTATTGAGAGAAGCCCTATAACTATTGTAGTTGGTATGAGGAGAACTGGTAAAACTTCTCTTCTTAAAGTTGCTTTAAATGAAATTGGAGATCCTTATATATACCTGGATACAAGGCTTTCTGCTAATCCTACTTATAGAGACTTTATATATATTGTGAAAGAGTCTTTAGAAGATTTTGTGAGAAGGTATAAGTCCTTCCGTGAGAAAATAGTTGAGGTTTTACGTAGTGTTAAAGGTGTATCAGTATCTATGCCGTTCTCTTCTATTGATATCTCTTGGAGAGGCAATGATAAGCTAGAGTTTCCAGAGCTTTTCACAGCATTGAATAGTATTGGATCTGAACTTAAGAAGAGTATTGTTGTAGCTTTTGATGAGGCTCAAGAGCTTCGGAAAATAACATGGATTAACTTTGTAAGGCTCTTCGCATATATCTACGATAACTTGGATTATGTTAGAATAGTGTTAACAGGGTCTGAAGTCGGTCTTCTTTACAAATTTCTAAGGCTAGATAGTGTAGATTCTCCACTCTACGGAAGATACATCCATACCGTATCAACAAGGAGATTAACGCTTGAGGAATCTATAGATTTTCTTGAGAAAGGTTTTAAAGAAGTCGGGATCTCTATAAACAAGCAAATTATTGAAGAAGCAGCTAAAACATTTGGAGGCATTATAGGTTGGCTCACACTCTTTGGATACAATTGCTACACGAACCCAGACCTATGTTCACAACAGATAGATAAAGTTCTGAAGACAGCTATTGACATAGCTAAAAACGAAGTAGAGAACTTCTTGAGAGGTAGAAGAAGTGAGAGATATAAAATACTATTGAAGATATTAACTATTGAGAGAAGTTGGAGTGAAATAAAGAGAAAACTCGAAGACATCGAAGGTAGAACAATAAATGATAAAACACTTAACGAACTACTAAACACCCTAATTGATCTCTCAATAGTTGAGAAAAAAGATAATAAATACGTAATAGCAGATCCCATTACTAGAAAAGCTATTGAAGAACTTTAAATTGTACTAAATAGAGTATTTGAATAATTAGCGACGCAATTTAACTCTAAGAGAAAGCTGCTGCAAAATCTCTATTGAGGTAATTTCGCAAATAAACATACCAAATAAACTAATCAGTTTTCCACTAATTCAAAGAGCGATATAATAGTAATAACTTTGCGTAAAGCAAAGTTAAGCTGATTTCTTCCAGATTTTTTCTCTGCAAACTTAAAGCCATTTCTTTCCATGCAACAGCATATCAGCATGTCTTCCATATCTCAGGCATTTCATGGCAATACTCTTTACATGCTTCTTCTACCAGATTACATTTTTATTTTTCCTACTTCCTTGTACACCTATAGCCCGTGACGCGGGCTCAAATCCTGGCCACAACATAACAATTAACACACCTACTTCCTGCAAATTGATCCCCCATTGCACTGTACTGATGTTGTTCATACAATAGTAAGTAGATATCAGAAGGGGCTTGAATTCTTTGTGAAAGCTTATATTTGCTTACCTTTAGATAAACTTATTTTTGAAAGCGTTTGGAGCTCTATGGGTTGGGTTATATGGTTTTAAAGGGAATCGAGGATTTGTCTCTTGCTTATGGTTTAAACCATTATGATGTTGATAAGCCTTTGAGGGATGTTTTGAGAGCTTATCTGGGTTTTGAACCTGATCTGAAGGCTGTTGGGGGGTTGGCTGGGAGAGAGGTATATGAGGTGGCTTATAGAGTAGATATGCTTAGTAAGCCTATGTTAATAACGTGGAGTGTTAAAGGTGATAGAGCTGATGCTGTATGGCTTGATCCTGCTGAGAAAATGGTTCTAGAGAGGCTTGTGCTAGAGCTTGGTGTTAACAGGTATCCGTTTAGTGGGGGTAGTTGGCATGAGCATTACGCTTCTCTGTACCTCGTTGGCGATCCTGGTATAAGCTGCATTCTGACTATAACAATACAAACTGCGTATACCTTGCAAAAATACGCTTCTAATACTATAAGGAGTTATTATAAGAATTTAATTGGAGTCTCTAAGCCTATGATGTTTGGAGCTACATGGTTTACTGAAATACAGGGTGGAAGTGATTTAGGATCTAATACTACAGTTGCTAGGGAGTCTAATGGTGTGTGGAAGCTTACAGGTTACAAGTACTTTGCTAGTGGTGCTGGTTTAGCTGATATAGCACTTGTTACAGCTAGAGTGCCTGGAGCCCCTTTGGGAGCCAAGGGCTTATCGCTTTTCGCTGTACCTAGGATTAGAGAAGATGGGGCTCTTAACTTCTATGTGAGGAGACTGAAGATTAAGAGTGGTACTGTAGCAGTTCCAACAGGTGAGGTTGAGTTAATTGATAGTGAGGGTTACCTTGTGGGGGAAGCTTCTAAGGGCGTGTACTACACTCTTGAATGCTTAATGGTTTCAAGACTTGCTAATGCCCATGGAGCTCTAGGCGTAGCTAGAAAGGCTTACTTAGAAGCAGTATTGTATGCAACACACAGAAAAGCTTTTGGCAAAAGGCTTATAGAGCACAAGCTTGTTAAAAGAGATCTTCTAGAAGCAGAATCACTAATAGAAGCAGGCTTAGTGCTAACTCACGAAGCTACACAACTCTTTGAAAAATCATCAAAAGACACCCCACCATACACCCCAATGTATCACTACGCCAGGCTTTTAACACACATAGCTAAGAACATAACTGCCGAGGTGGCGCTAAGAGTAACCACCACATCAATGGAGCTTTTAGGCGGGCTAGGATTTCTCGAAGAGTACCCAGTGGAGAAATGGCATAGAGAAGCGCTGATAACACCCATATGGGAGGGCACTAGCAATATCCAAGCACTAGACATGCTTGAAGCCATGGCTAAGAAAAGAGCACATGAAGTACTTGTAGAAAAAATGAGAGAAAAAATTAAAGAGACCATGAACGCTGAAATAGCAAGAAAAGCCTTAACAATAATAGAAGACACAATAAGAGAAATACTGTCAGAACATCCTGAAGTTGTAGAGTATAGAGCAAAGGATATACTGAGAAAGCTTGGATACGCAATTTCAATCATATTACTAGAAGGTGTTGCAGCAAAACTCGGAAACCGAAGATATCACAAAGTAGCAGAAGTTGTACTAGAACGAGAACTCCTAGGACACCCAGTACCACTGCTTAGCGACGAAGACATTAGAGAAATTGTAAGCTTAGAAGACAAAATAAGTCTATGAAGCACACACCAGCAATACTAATAACTTTTCCCACAACTTTAACCCAAAACATTAATGATAAGAAAAATCTCTAGGATTTTTGTACTTCAAGAGCTGAAAGCGTAATAGAAGGTGATATACAGTCAAATCACAACACCTAAAGACCTTTACCCCGAAAGTATTACATTGATGAATGAAAAGCGTAGAAAGCATATAAAAGTCTTTTATTGCAGTAGTACTTGGGGGGTGTAATAAATGGCATTTGCTGTTAAGAGAGGTATCATTGTTATCACTGTTATTTTGATTATCATAGCCAGTATTATTGGTTATTTCACTGGTGCTACCACTACACCTCCGACAAAAACCATTACTCACACAGTTACAATACCATATACAACCACAGTTACAGTAACGCCAACGCCTTTTACTAAATTAAAACACTCACTAAGAATTGCCATATTGTATGATCCTGCAGAACCTGTACTTAATGCACAAGGTGAAGCTGCTATAGTGGCTATTGAGGAAATTAACGCTGCTGGTGGCATTCTTGGGCAACCAATTGTATACAGAACCTGGAACACTATGAGGAGAGTTGACACCGCGCTGGCCGCATATAGAGAAGCTGTTGTAGACTGGAGTGCAGATGTTGTAATTATTGAGGGGGTTTCTGAAGAAGCGTTAGCATTAATGGAAGAAGGGGCATGGCTTTACTCACAATATCCACATATACTAGTAGTCGCTGGCTCTATGAGTGCTGATATCACTCTAAAGGTTATGAATGGGTATGACAAGTACAAGTTTGTCTTTAGGATGTTTCACGCTGATTTTGATGGTAATGTGCTGTGGCCAGCATCAATACTGTGGGAAGCTAAAAATGTTTTTGGGATTAATAAAATTGCATTACTTATTGAGGGCGCTGCCTGGACTTTTGGTGCTAGAAACAGTATAGTTATTAAGACTGAGCACGGGGTTATTGAGCAAAAGTCTTTAAGAGACTTGGCTAAGGAAGCAGGTCTGGAGATTGTTTATGAGGCCACTATTCCTGTTGGTGAAAAGATCTTTATACCATATCTAGAAGCAGCATATGTTAGGGGTGCTGAACTCATTCTTGTGATTTCGAGTTGGTATACAGACACTATTGCTCTTACTAAGCAGTGGGCAACGTCTGCAGCCAGAGACATATATTTAGTTCTCTATGGAGGTCCCAACCACTGGTTAACGTTTTGGAATTTGACTGGCGGAGCAGCTCTTGGGGTAATAACTCCGCTTTTTGATGTTGAGGACTTTCCACCAGTATCACCACTTACTCAAAGCTTTATTAGGAAAATGCATGAGAAGGGTCTTAGAGTTGATATGAGTGCACATTACTACTACTCAGCAATATACCACATTAAAGAAGCTATAGAATGGCTTGCATCACAAGGAATAGACCCACTAAACATAGATGAGCTGATAAAAGCTTTAGAAACAATACACTGCACAACCCACACACTACTACCACAACAAATGTGCACCTTTGGTTCAACAGAAAGAGGAAGATTCCACTCATACCCTGGAGCTCAGGTCTTCCTCTACCAGTTCCAAGGAAAAGATAAATTAGTTATTGTTGGTTGGGTATATGGAAATCCCTACCAGAGAGCATTTCACCCAGAGAATTGGATAGTAAAGTATATTGGTACTAATCCCAGTCCCCCGAAGAAGCCTGAAGATCTAAGAAAAGCGTTGGGAGTATCATAGCAGCACAGGGTACAGATAAATGGGCTTGGAACTAGTATTAACCTTAATTTATACATTTCTTTTTGGCTCTCTATACCTAGGAATTGCACTNGGTCTTTCAATAATATCNGGANTTTTAAGAATTTTTTACGTAGCTTACCCAATACTTTTTTTAATTCCAGCTTATGGCACCTGGATGTTTTGGCGAAGCGCTGGCCTANCCTTTGAACTTTCAATGTTTTTAGCATTCATTTTAATGTTTGTAATATCAATTGTTGTTTATAAGTTTGTAGTGAGAAAGTTCTTAGATGCTGAGGATTATATGTTAGCCGCGCTTCTCCTCATATTCTTACTTACTCAGGAGGCTGTAAACCTTGTGTATCCTGAGGCTGCAGGTGTGTATCTACCTACACTTATAGTTTCTGGAACTGTTGATATAGGACCTTTGAAAATCCCTGGGCAGCTTCTATTAGTATCCATAGTATCGCTAGTAATGATTGCTCTCTATGTAGTTTTCTTCGTTAAGACAAAGACTGGGCTCATTATGAGGGCTATGAGCCAGAGCTATCTCTACTCAAAGATTATGGGTATAAACTTTGACCTCATGTTCATGTTAGCCATGGTAATATCCTCAATTCCTCCAGGTGTAATAATGCTACTTATAGCACCCATATGGGCCTTGAATCCATTCATAGGCTGGACACTCTTCTCCTATGGAATTATGGTGGCGGTACTTGGGGGTTTAGGCAACCTGAAGGGCACAATTATAGCGGCTTACGTAATAGGCTTTATACATTCTGCTGTGGCTTTTGCATTCAATCAGCCTCGTTTAAGTGGCTTGATATGCCTAATAATTGTTGTGATAATACTTGCTCTTAGGCCAAGGGGTTTGGCGAGGGCTGAGACAATATGGTAATTAGGGTAGAGGCTAGGAGAGGTAGGCTTATAATCCATGTGCTAAATAAGTGGAGGTTTGCGTGGAATGTAGAGCCGAGGTATTGGAGAAACCCGCTAATAGTGGCCATTCTGTGGATCTGCCTACCCCTGCTAATACTCCTCATGCCGCGCGGCCTACCAATAGGTCCTACAACACTACTTTCAGCATCACAAGGAATAGACCCACTAAACATAGATGAGCTGATAAAAGCTTTAGAAACAATACACTGCACAACCCACACACTACTACCACAACAAATGTGCACATTAGGATCAAAAGAAAGAGGAAGATTCCACTCATACCCAGCTGCTTTACCCTTCCTCTACCAGTTCCAAGGAAAAGACAAAGTAGTTATAATTGGTTGGGCATATAAAAATCCATATTATAAGGAGTTTTACACAGAAAACTGGATAGCAAAGTACATTGGCACAAATCCTAATCCTCCGAAAAAGCCTGCAGAATTAAGAAAGGAATCGGAGACTCCATAGCTGTAGAGATAAATGAGTTCAAAACTACTCTACGTAAAATACAGATATGAGTATGTAGGGGTAATAGCTGCATCTATAGGTTCACTACTCTTAATACTTCTAATAATTATAAAGAATATTTTTAATGCTAATTTTCAATTATTTTTAATTTTAGATTAATTTTATTTTAACATTCAATTCTTTAAAGTAAAGCGTGCCTTAATTACTTACAATGATGAACTCTCGCTAAAAAGTGATCATTTAATTGCCTTATTTGCTTAGTCTCTTTAGCAATACAAATTAAAGTATCAATGAGTCTAAGATCCTAGAAATATTCATTTCAACCCGTACTTGTTACAATTTTCAATTGTAAATAGAAGTGCTTTTCAATAGAGACTTCGTAGCTTCATTAAGAGGACGTAAATAGAATTGCTAGTGAGAAAGGACATTAGTAAGTATTAAAGAGACTTAACCTATTGGTCTCTAAATCAATGCGTAGAGTATTGTAGAGGATCCTGATGCAGATAATGTTAAGAGATGAGACATAGCTCATGCATTCAAGGATTAGGAGAGTTCAAAAATCTGAAGCTAAGTACAAAGGCTTGTCAAGCTAAGCTGACACCTGTCACCCTAAGCATCTTGAGAGTATATCAATCTGTCTATTCTTCTCAAATACAGAGGTCAAAAATAACTAATACACTTTGAGCCATGAAGTAAAGTCAACAGTTTCTGTCATTGTATAACTGATATTTGTTACGTTGCAATGTAATATCAGTAAAAGAGGAGGAGCAGAAATTGGCATGTCCTCACCTTTCTATTGTGTGGCGGGCCCGGGGGGATTCGAACCCCCGACCACCGGCTCCGAAGGCCGGCGCTCTTTCCTGGCTGAGCTACGGGCCCCTGTCCTGTACTGTGTTTTATAATCTGTAGTAAGCTTTTTAGTTGTATTTTTCTAAACTTTTTATTGTGATGATAAGGTCCGCTTCTGAGTTATGATGATAGAACCCGAGTCTGAGCAGTTTTAACTTGTTTAATTTTAATTGATGGTTAATCAAAGCTGGTATGAATTTGTATAGTTGGGTATTGCAGTATTATACCGCAACACATATTTTCCTAAAAATCGAGATGTATTGGTGGTATACGTGCTCCGGAAGGCTATTATTCCGTTGGGGGGTTTGGGGACAAGGCTCTACCCCCTTACTGTGGAGACTTCTAAAGCTGTTATAAGGTTTCTTAATAGGCCTTTGATAGAGTTTTCAATTGTTAAGCTTGCTCGGCAAGGTATTACAGAGTTCTACATGGGTGTAAGTGGGTACTTTAACTATAAGGAGGTTTACGATTACTTTGGTGAGGGCCTTAAGATAAGAATGAAGTACGGTCTTTCAGATGTGAGAATAAGGTACCAGCCTAATGAGGATAGCGTGGGGAATGCTGATAGTGTTAGAATAGTTATGAGCTATTATGATATTAGGGAAGAGGTTTTAGTTGCACAAGCTGATCTGCTTTTCGATGTGAATTTACGCGATTTGTATGACTATCATGTTAGGAAGGGCGCGTTCATGACAATAGCTGTGAAGTTTTTGGATAGAGAAGAGGATATAAGGCATTTTGGTGTAGCTGATCTTGATAGTGACTGGAGGATTAAACGCTTTGTTGAAAAGCCTAGGCATGTAAGTGAAGCTCCTAGTAGATATGTGAATACAGGTATCTATGTGTTATCTAAGGAGTTCAGAGACTTTATAGAATCTCCTACTCTACTTGAGTATAGAAAGAAGGGAATGATGGACTTTGGGCAACACATAATACCTCTTACAATAGAACTGGGTAAGGCTGTTTACGCGTATGAGCTCAAGGGGTACTGGTTTGATGTTGGAACACCAGAAAGGTACTTAGAAGCCGTCTTCCACCTCCTAAAAACACTCTCACCAGAAGAGCTAGAGGCAGAGCAGCTTACAAGTAATGTTAAAGTGCAGGGGAAGAGCAGAGAATCTAAAGAGCTGCATAAGCACATCTTAGCCCAGATACGCAGTGGGGAAGTAAAAGTTGATGGAGAGAACCTGATAGGAAGGCACGTTAAGCTGGGGAAAAATATCACGTTAGCTAATGCAGTAATAGATAACTACACAATAATAGAGGACAACACATCTATATACTATAGCGTTGTTATGGATAGGTGCAAAGTGGGTGCAAATACAGTAATAAGAAATAGCATCATAGGGAGACACAGTAGAGTAGGTAAAGGTGCTGTAATAGAGAACTCCGTGTTGGGAGACAACGTCACTATAGGCGATGGAGTTAGACTAGCAAATGTCAAGCTGTGGCCACATAGAGAACTGCCAGCACATTCCCATATAGAAAACATGGTCCTAAGGTAATTTTCAGTAAGTATACAACCATGTTTTTATCTTTAAAAGCTTCACAGAGCTGAATTCTCTAAAGCAAGATTGGAACATCCCTTGATAAACTGTGCTTCTGTTTATGAAGCTTTCATAGCATATTAATGAGGAAGCGTTCATGTAGTGGCAGGGAGTAGTGAGAGCTGAGCAGTGAAGCAAGTCATGGTACGAACTCTATTAAATGACGGCTTGTGTAAAAGGAAGTGCGGGGAAGCACTTGCGAAAGTTCATGCATAGTCACATGTCTTAAGCATGGATCCTTAGCTAAGCAAGTATTGATGAAAGTGCTCTATCTAATGCTTTTTGCACTTCATTTAGCCACATTCTTATCACCCTGGGGTTCCAGAACTCTGTCCACCAGTAATCACTATCAATAGCGTGGTATAGAGCCCAGTATGCTTCTCTTATATTCTTATCTAGGCTTCCAAGTACCTGTTTGTATAGCCTAAGTCTGTGGTATGCTTTCTCAACTTCTCTCCACATATATCTCTGTTCATCTAATTCACCATCCCATTTGTGAAAGCCGTTCACCCACGAGCTAGCAGGAATGTAGAAAATTTTCCTACAGGTATCCTTGCAGAGCTTAGATGCTTCATAGCCTGTTAAGCTCTTTAAAAACCCTTTTTCTTGCAATACATCAACATATCTATAGAATTGCTCAAAGAAGGGGTAGGTATTCTTAGGGTATTTAGAGAATATCATCCAGTTTTCTCCATCTAGAGCTATTGTCACAATACCTCTTCTACTTATAGCCTGAAGAATAGTGTCTAAAGCTATTCTCAATGCCTCTACTCTTGTAGCAAAATTGTTTCTAAAACCTATTAAATCACTAAGCACTTGGTCTCTGAACAACACCCTCAAAGCCTTTCCATTGTAAACAACATTGTAAGGCTCGTAAGCAGAGTTCTTGTCGCCCAAAGCCCTTGCAAAGTGACTCTTACCACACAAAACAGTGTACTCAATACCAAAATCACTATAGATTTCCACAAGCCTGTTGTGCCAAGCCATTTCAGGAGTCCACACACCAAATGGCTTTACATTCATCACATCCTGAGTTATTTGAAGTCCAAGCTTAAGCTCATCCCTAATTACCTCAACCATGTCGAACCTATGGAGAATGTAGCCAAGAATTGTGTGTGCATATACTGATGACATAACCTCTATAACGCCCTGGCCAGCTAACCTCCTGTACTCTTCAAGAGTTTGCTTAACAAGTTCAACTCTCTTATCTGTTGCTGTAACAACTTCTCCACTCTCCATAACATAGCCATTCTCTATAGCCTTTACCCACTGATCTAAAAGGCTTGGAGAGAGATGCACAGTTGTTTTAACCTTTGGAAACCTCTTATAGATTAGTACATGCACATAGTATGGACCACCACTTACGTAGGGTTCAAACAGGTTATACCAAACCCATCTAAATGGGTAGTCAGCAAAAAACCTGCCATCAGGAGTGTAGTTTGGTGGCTGGTGATTATGCCACACAATTACGAGATTCACAAGGTTCTTAGCATTACTGAGTACAGGTAGCATTACCTTCTCCTGGTCACTTTCCCCACAGCCTTGAGCCTTGGCAACAAGCTTAAGGTCGTACTGCTCAATATCTGCTAGCGGAACTTCAAAGAGAAACTCTGCAGAAACCTCTGGCTCTACGCTTTTCACACTCTTCAACTCACTGAAAATATTCTTTTCTACACTTCCAATAACTGCTGTAACACTAAGTGTAACTAAAGTCTCTGCACAAGGAACATCCTTATGAATAACTACACTAACTTTAGCAAAATCCTTTTGCAAATACATTGGCGAATCCGGAACTATTGCTATATCCACGTACTACACCTGCTTCACTAAGTACAATTGTAACTACACTCCTATAGTGTATTAAAGGTTTAAGATTGTTAAAGTACTAAGACGCATGCCATGTCAAATGCCTGCTAAGATTTTCAGAAGCTCTTCTCTCAATCCCCTAATCTCTACATATCCCTCTTTAACTCTAGCCCCCAACACCTCTAACTCCTTAGCCACGTCATCTAAGAAAAACGCTTCTCTAAGCCACTTTGCCAAATCCCCTCTTACCACATGGTATGCTAGAGACTCTGGTGGTGCTAAAGACGATATTATTGCTATTAACTCCTTCAGGCTCTTAGCCTTGTACGGCAGTGGCGTGAGCGGCCCCATGTAAAATTGAAATGCCTTTGAATAGGGCAGCACAATTCTATAAGCATACGCCCTCGGTTTTGACGATATTTCTTGAAGTACCATAGTGACTAGCATAGTTAGTGCCTCAATCATGGTGCTGTAAGCTAAAAACACGTCTTTGTATGGAGAGAAGTAGTGATGGACATCACCTGCAGGCCCTATTTTTGTTGCCATGTAGTATAGATGATCGCTAGACCCAAGGCATCTCCATATGCGCAAAGCGTCACCGCCAACAGCCTTTACATAGGGTTCTAGGGATGCATATATGTCAAATACTGTACGCTGCATGTTGTTGCCTAGCCACGCAGATAAATCTCTTTCATCAGCCCAGCTTATAGTTTCCCATACAGGCACATCTATGAAATCCCTGGGCTGGTGCCTTTGAGTAGCCTCAGAAGGTGTAACCACATTAACATTGCTGTGCTTTGCTAATTCAATTGGAAGCCACTTGAGGAAGTCTAGAATGCCTGTAGAGGGGTGGTGGTGCTCCCCAAAGGTCTCATAGTCCATAGCTATGAGGATGACGTCGCCAGGTGTGCTGGCTATCCATGAGGCATATTTACTCGCTGTAAGGGGATACTGATCCCAACTTCTATCAGAGAATCTAAATCCTACATCATCACTAAGCCTATAGTTCCTCATTAAAATTCTTACATTACAACCCCTAGCCCTGTAAACATAGTTAGGGCTTCTCCAACCAAGAACCCTCTCACACCCCTCAGTCAAGATTATGCTGTAACCCAGCTTGTTAAACATGTAAGCAATGTCGTTATTGTATATGAACTCCGTGTTTTCAGCAACAGCAGGCTCTACACCAAATAACTGCTTCATAGCGGCTTTGTGAAGAAGTATTTGCTCTGCAAACTCGTCAGGAGAGAATAAGGAGGCTAAGCTGTGGTAATATGTTTGCTCTACAAACTCCACAGCATTTTCAGATACAGCCTCCTGAAAAGCATCAATAACCCTCTTATCCCACCTCAATGCCTGCTCTACAACCACTCCGCTCATACTAATAGTAAATTTAAAGTCCCTTCCACTCCTCCTCACAGCCCTTATAGAGTCTAAAAGAATCCTCGTAGCCCTCACATAACACCTCTCTGCAACTCTAGTAAAGATCTCTTCATTTAACCTACTATCAAATAGAATATCAAAAAGCTTTTCAAAACTGAGCTTCCCCCGAATACCCTCGCTAACAACACTCCTAAGCACATTTTTCTTCAGTCTAAAAGGCTGGTGTACTTCAAAAACAAACACTACATCAACCATGTTACATCACACAGTACTATCAACATATAGGTAAATGCTGTGTAGAAGCATATACAATGCGACACTGGTTTAAATTCTCATCTTTTCACAATCTATTTAGGGTATTGCTCTGGAAGTAAATGTGTGGAGCGGAGGTGTAGGTAACGGTGTTATAAGCTTATTAACTCAATGTGTGTTAAGAGCGGCACACAAGTTCGTGATTTAAAAATGGATTTCACTGAATTGGTAAAAAGCAATCCTTATCTTGTCGAGAAGCTAAGGTCGTTTGAATTAAAACCGAGGAGTGTAAGAGACCTGTTGAAAGACATGGCTAATACTGCTTACCAAGGTAGGGCTCTTGGAGAAGCATATGAGATAATTGTGAATATGCTAAGGGAGCGTGGAAACACGATATTTCTTGGGCTTGCAGGGTCTATGAGTACTGCTGGAATGTGGAAAATTGTGAAGTGGCTTATTGACAATAGGTACGTTGATGTAGTGGTGTCTACAGGTGCAAATATTTCTGAGGATATATACGAGGCGATGGGCTTTAACTACTACAAGGGCTCTCCTTATGTAGATGATAGTGAGTTGCTTAAGTACAAAATAGATAGGTTTTACGATGTCTTTGCAAGTGAGCTTGATTATAGAAAGATGGAGGGCTTAATAAAGGAGTTCATATATACATTACCTAATGGAGCTCAGTACTCTACAGCAGAATTTCTCTATCTTTTCGGAAAGTACTTAAGCGAAAGGGGGATAGACTGCATAGTTTCAGCAGCATACAAAGCCGGGGTCCCAGTATTCTCTCCAGCTCTAGTTGATAGTGGATACGGTGTTGCAGCAGTACTTGCACTCAGAGAAAGGGGGCATAGAGTAGTGCTGGACATGGTCAAAGACTTTGACCAAATTGTTGAAATAGGTAAAAGAGCAGAGAAAATATCAGCTATATACATAGGCGGTGGGGTTCCTAAAGACTATGTGAATCTTGTTACAGTTATGCAAACTCTAATAGGATTGCTTGAAAAAGGTGAGGAGACTTACAAACCCCTGGAATATGTAGTGCAAATAACAACTGATGCCCCGCAGTGGGGAGGACTTTCAGGTGCCACACTTGAAGAAGCTGTGAGCTGGGGAAAGGTGTCGCCCAAGGCTAGGAAAAGAGTAGTATATGTTGATGCAACAATAGCACTTCCACTAATAGTGCAAGCACTGCATGAAGAGAATATAAGAAGAGAAAGCAAGCAGGACTTCAGCTGGCTATTTAAACACCTATAATCTTTTATAATCTTTTTGAATAAAACTTTTTTACGCTAATACAACACTATAAATATAGTTCCTGAGGTGCGGTGAACTTATTAATATGGCTAATAAGGGTATTGGCTACGAAGAGAAGCTTATGGTTATAAGGATTCTAAAGGCTTTAAATAAGTTCTTTAGCTTAAGGGATTTAGAGCAGGTACTCGATACACCATTTCAAAATTTGTGGAAATACATTAATTTAATTGGAATGCCTAGTGATGAAGTGACTGAAAGTCTTTTAACAAAATTTTCTAGGCTGAAAATAGTTGAAGAAGTTCTCTCTTCAGAAATAAAAAAAGCTAAAAACAGTCCTCAGAACCTTGCCTCGAACCTAAGCTTTCTCGAGCTTTATGCAATAAAAATTAGTAAGGAGTTGCAAAGCAGAGATGCAGATATAGACGTGGTGCTGGCTCTTTCCTACGATGCAATACCTTTTGCAACTCTACTTAGCACAGAAGTGGATTCAGATATATGTATACCAGTAGCAAATGAAAACCTTGTTACAGATGCTGTAAAGCTTGTAACATACTTTTCACACTCACTAAAAAGAGTTGGGGTACTCATTTACCCAAGGCAATGCATAAGAGAAGGCAAGAAGGTGTTTTTAACAGACATACTACTTACAGATATAGATAAAGTTGAGACCATTATTAACATGATTAAGGCTAGAGAAGGAGAGGTAGAGGGGCTTGCAACTGTATATATAGCAAAAGATGTGTTGGAAAAGCTAAAGCAATTCAATATAAAAAACCTGCATTATTTAGACGTAATATAAATCATAATTACGAGCCCCGAGAGCTAAACCCCATTTTCAGTAATGTTGGCTTACAGAACAAAAACTTAAGACATTAATTAGCAATTCCTATAGCAACTAGGTGAACTACATGTCCAAGAAGCCTGAGAAGAAGGCTGAAAAGAAGGCTGAAAAGAAAGAAGAGAAGAAGAAGAAATAAGGGCTTGGAGCCCCATTTAAGAACCATATCATAAAAACATATTTTTCTTTCCAATACTTTATCCCATTTCTAAACCCAGGTCCTTCTGTACTAATACTGTTTAAGAGTTCTTTAATAAGCAAATACTATACACCATTGTAGAGAGGCTGCTAGCATTGCAATGCTTTATCAATATTGTGCATTTTGCTGCTTTTGACCTTTCTTACCTTGGGTAAAACCTTAGGGTTTTTGAATCCGTGTGTAAAGTCACTTCTATTAGATCTTCTAAAAGGCTTGTTTTTATCTTTGGTAGTAGTACTGCTTCGAGTTGAAAAAGCCCTGCCATATCGCTTACATAAACAGAAATTCTAATGGGTTTTAACTCTCCTTCGAAAACCTCAACGCGTTTTATGCTTAGTGCTGAAACAGCGTGCATATCAACCTTGCCTAATTTGTATGGAATTCTAGCTCTTCCCTCAGCCATGTCAAGCCCGTCAGCTATTTTAGTAATTCCGCACTCTACTGTAAGGCACTGTGCATCATATTCTGTGGAGTAGATTATGTGCATAACCTCTTGACGTAACTCTACAACTCTTTTTATATCGTAACCCAGTTTGGAGAGCACTCTGTCTAAAATATCTTTTGCTAGTAGAGCTCCAAGAAACTCGTGGTTTTGCCTATGAACAGCGTTGCCAATGTCGTGCAGGTAGCCTGAGAGCATTACTATGAGCTTTACCTCATCTAAGCTTTTTGCAGTTCCATCACGCAGTGTTGTGAATTCAATGCCTCGCTTACTCAAAATACTTACAATTTCTAGAGAAGTTCCTGCTACAATTCTTGCGTGAGTCACTCCATGATCGTTATATCTAAGCCTTGTAACAGCCATAATATTACTCATTTTTAGCAGTGTAGAAACCTCAATGTCTTCTTCAAGTAGTTGAAAGGCTTTTTTAAGTAATGGTGAGGTCTCCGCATGCTGATATATTAGTGCTGGAGAAACTGTTACCAAGGTTATCACAAGAGTTATAATACCCTCGGATAAGAAAATATACTTTACTTTAGGGTGATCCACATGAGTGAGAAGAGTGTTGAAGAACTTGTAGAGAGCGTAGAATCTGAGCTAGGTGTTGTAGGAGCTGTAGTGCTGGCTAAGGGGAGTGTTGTATGTGGGGAGAAGTGTATGAGGATTTTTGTTGATGATTTTGAGTCTTTTAGAAAAGTGCTTATAGCCTTGGTTAAGCAGGGGGTTTCAACAGGAGGGCTTCCAGTAGTTGTGTTAAAGCGTGAGGAAGTTGATGCAATTGAGCTTTCCATAGTCGACTACATAGATGGCTTAATAGTGACGTATACTGCTAAGAAGAAGTAGATTTGCATAAATCCTCAAGAGCCTTTCCCAGCTCCACTAACACCCTTCCCAGCTTTACAAGCCTTTCAACATCTTCACTATGCACAACACTGTGTAGGCACGCTGAGCTTGGTAGGGGTATGGATAGACTTTTTATATTGCAAACAGTCACTAAGTAGGTGTTAGGGGTAGAAGTCTTCTTAACCACTATTGTAAAGCTTTCAGAAACTCTATAGCCTACTATTCTCTGCGGCCCTAACGGCACTAAGTTAAAGTCAAGTTTCTTTAAAACACCCTTAGCATTACTATCACACCTTGCAACATACCTCAGCTCTACTGAAGCAAACCCCTTAATCCTGGTAATGCAGTTCAATTTCTCAAGCTCATGAACTCTCACGGCTATGCTATTGCGAAAGCTATTTACATGCATACTCTCAGCTTTAATTCCGCAACTCAACAATGTTTTCACAGCTCGCACAAGACCAAAGGACTCGTCTACACTTAAATTAACTAGGATATTGAGCATGGAGATCCAGCATTGCATAGCTATGACATTTTCCACACATAGCACTACTATGTTACTGATGCAGAATTAGATAGCACTCCTTAGCAATCTCTACAAAAGGTTCTTGTGGAGGTTCAAATAAAACTTTTGAAATCTTATGAAGGTTTGCAATATCTTTTGCAAGAGGCTTTAGCTCTGGCGGTAAGTGTAGTGTGGCTTTCAGGGGCTCTGAGAACCTGATGTTCCTTTCCTTCTTAAACCTCCATATACCGCTATTTACACTCATTACAAGGTCGAACAGCTTCTCTAGTAAGCTTGACTCCTCTGGTAGAGGAATCCTTTCTGGCAGGGTCTCAATGTGTATTGAAGATGCTTTGTAAAGCCTTCTCCAAATGTAGTCAGTTACAAAAGGCATTACTGGTGCAAGTAATAGTAGAGTTGTTTTTAGCACCCTATGTAAAGTGAAAATAGCGCTCTTCTGCTCCCAATCGCTGTAATCTCCAGAGGTGTTGTAAAGCCTTGGTTTCACCATCTCTATGTAATGATCAGCAAAGATGTCCCACACAAAGTGGTAAAGTGATTGTACAGGTTCGTAAAAGTCCATCTCTTTATACCTCTTTTTAACAGCATCTATGATGCTGTTTAGTTTAGAGAGTATGGCTATATCGAGTGGGTAAAGCTCTTCAACACTTTCAATTACTGGAAATGCTGATACAAACCTTGCTATGTTCAGCAACTTTGTAACAAACAGAGCCCCTGTCTTAATTAGCTGCTCTGAAAACCTATAGTCACTACCTAGCTTTGCTGAAGTCGCTGACCAAAATCTAAATGCGTCTGCTCCATACTTTTCTATGTAAGGCTCTGGCAAAATAATGTTACCCTTGCTCTTATGCATAGCCTCCCCCTTCTCATCCAAACCCATGCCACTAATTCTCACAAAGTCAAAGGCAACCCTACCGTAGAGTTGATATACTCTCAAGAGGCTGTAGTAAAGCCATGTCCTTATGATATCGTATCCCTGGGGTCTTAAAGCCTTTGCACTGCCTTTTAAGTATAGATTGAATATGTGCGGATACTTTGTAACGCCTGCTGCATAAAGTACTGATATAGAGGAGTCAAACCACGTGTCAAAAACCTTTGTCTCACCTACAAGCCTCTCCTTTGGCGCTTTACACACAGGGCATCTATCCCATGGTGGGGAGTCTTTCCACGGCCTGTAGTACTTTCCAGGCTCAGGAACTAAAACAGAACCACATTGAGAGCATTTCCAAACAGGTACTTCTGTAGCATAATACCTGCTTTTAGATATTGGCCAGTCCATTGAGATGGAGTCTACCCAGTTCAGCAACCTTACTCTGTGTTCCTCTGGAAAGAACTTTAGCTCCCTAGCAATTCTCTTCATATCCTCCTTAAACTCTAGCTGCTTTAAGAAGTACTCACTTACATGAATAAACTCAACAGGAGTACTGCAACGCCAACACACAGGCACATTTCTATGGATCTTCTCAACTTTAGCCAAATAACCTTGTGATTTGAGAATTTCTACAACTCTTCTCCTAGCCTCCGCTATACTAAGCCCCTTCAAAACCTCATCAACCATCTTACCATCCTCATCAATAACGATCCTCGGCTTCACCCCGAGTTCCCTAACAATCCTCACATCCATTTGATCACCATAACTACATATCATCATGATTCCCGTGCCGAAGGAGGGGTCTACGGACTGGTGTTCAACTATCTCTACTTCATAGCCATATATAGGAACAACAGCTTTCTGCCCTTTGAGATGCCTATACCTTTCATCACCTGGGTTATAGGCTAGCACAAGACATGCAGCTAAAAGCTCTGGTCTCGTTGTTGCTATTACAACGTCGCCACTTCCACTCTTTAGCGGAAACCTTATGTAGTAAAGCTCTGCCTCTTCCTCATCATACTCAACCTCAGCTTCAGCTAGTGAGGTTCTGCATCTAGGACACCATATAACGGGCCTCTCTGCTTCATATATCAACCCCCTCTTCCACAGCTCGATGAAAGTTGCCTGAGTCACCTTTCTATACTCCTCACTATCCGTACCCTCTCTCCAGTACTCAAAAGAACAGCCCAGGGCTCTCCACAACGCTATAAACTCCTTTTCTACAGCATCTAAATGCCTTTTACAAAGCTCTAGAAACTTCTCTCTACCATCAGGAGTCTTAGCAATTTGATGCGGATTTACACCATAGGTTCTCTCTACAAAAACCTCAACAGGCAACCCATTTCTATCTCCATAGAAAGGTATGAGAACGTTATAGCCCAGCATTCTATATGCTCTTGCCACCATGTCTATTTGAATGTAGTGCGCCACTTGCCCTACGTGAGGCTTTCCAGATATGTAAGGAGGTGGAGTATCTATTACCAAAGTTGGTTTAAACTCATTGTAAGTAAACTTGAATAAGCCTTCTCTCTCCCACAGCTCAATAAGCTCCTTCTCAAATTCCCTACGCCACCTGATTTCCTTTAACCTCGGTTTAAACAACTGTTGCTCAGCTTTAATGGCCCTGCACCTCATTCAAATACTTTTTCCTTACACTATTTTGTATCTTTCAGCACTAGATTTTATAAGTCTTGATAGAGGGGGTTACAGCAAACTGATTGACACTAAAACTTAAATTTAATTCCATGACTTGCTATATAGTTGGCGAGGCTGAATTCATGCTCACGCTCCTATGGTGTATTCCTTCATCAATAATAATTCTCTCTTTTCTCTATGGAATACCCTCTTTTTACAGCATTTTGCGAAATCTTAAGGAGCACATATGGGTTCGAGTAGAAGTTAATGATGATCCTGCCTCTGCAGGCTCTATTGATGTTGCAGTTGTAATCCCTCTTTACATGGAGGATGGGCATTCTATTGAAGAAACCTTTAGAAGTATTGCTAAGCAGAGGTATTGCTATGGGAGAATAGATGTGTATGTTGTGCTAGAGCAGAGAGATAAAGAGACTTTTCATAACGTATTGAACTCTATAAATACACTTATTGAAAAAGGGCTTTCTGTATACCTGTTTATAAATAGCAGTCAAAGAAAGTCAAAGGCATCTTCAATTAATGCTCTTCTCAAGCACGTGAGGGAGTTTTATCAGGCTGTGGTGATTTTTGATGGCGGGGATAGGGTTCTAGATGAGCACTATATTGAAAAAGTTGCTAAGCTAGTGGCAGAGGGGTACAGCGTTGTTAGCGCAAAGGTTTATAGAATTGGGCGCAACGTTCTTGGCAAGCTATCATATATAGACACGCTACTCTGGTATAATGTAGGGCTACCGGGGCTGGCAAAAGTTATAGGCACCCCCTTAGTAAGCGGAGAAGGACTCACTTTATCAGTAAGCTTCTTAAATAAGCTTAATGGCTTTCCAGAGGTTTTGGCAGAAGATGCTTATTTAACAATTTTTACATCATGCTATAGCGAGAAGGTAGCCCTCCTCGATAGTGTAATTTTAGAGGGAGCACCTATGGATCTTAAGAGTCTCATAAGGCAGAGAATAAGGTGGTACAGAGGCTCACTTGAATGCCTTAGAGATGTTGTAACAAAGCATAGGAAGAGGCTTAGTAAAAAGAAGCTAATCTTATTGATCATAGCATATCTACAGCCAGTGGCACTAACAGCACCATTCCTAGCAGCAGTGATCCTAATGCTTTCACCAGCTCTTCAAATACCCACAATAACTCTCACCCTAGCAAAAATAGAGCTTCTATCAATAGCGCTAGCCCCTACATATCTTGTACTACACTACAAAATTCTAGACCCTACACTACTGCTAACACCTATTCACTGGGTATTCCAAGGACTGCTAGCACTAATAGCACTAACACCAGTAAAAGTAACATGGTTTAGAACTGCAAACCGCTCCAACATAACCTTAACTAAAGACATAGCCTCCCTGGAATTCTAATTGCCCTCAGCCCATCACATCAATAAGTACCTCACCACAAAATTGCGGTATTAAGCTTTTTAAACAGAGCCTCATAGTCCTCTCTCTAGGTGCTAAAACATGGTAAAAGTAGTAGTAGAAAAAGAGCCCTGCATAGCATGCGGAGTGTGCTGGGCTCTCGCACCAGATATATTTGAGCTAGACCCAGCAACTGGAAAAACAAAGATTAAGGATCCCTATAAAAAGGATGACAACGAGAAGCAGTCAGTAGGAGAAGTACCTGACAACATGCTAGACACAGTAAAAAACGCTGCAGCCTCCTGCCCTACAAACTCAATAAAAGTCGAATAAAGAGTGCACAAAGAAAACCTTTTTTCTTTTTAACCTATACCTTTTTAGGTGAGTTGCTTGGCTGAAAAACCTGTAGAAGAATTGTTGAGAAAATACCTAGGATTGAGCATGCCAAGAATAGCACTAGGAGTGCTAATGCTGATCTTTGGAATCTTAATACTTGTTTTCCCAGCGGTGCTCTGGATTCTAGTAGGGCTCTATCTTATAATCTCAGGCGTGCTTGTTATTGTTGATGAGTATACAAGGAGTCAAAAAGCTAAGGGGACTAGCAGTAGCTAATTTTAAGCATTTTAAGGTTTTCTACAAAACTGTATATCACCTTCTTTTTTCTAAGCTCACTAATTATTGCTGCTATCCTTTCCTGCTCTAGCCAATAGCCATAGGCCTTCCCCATACCAATGAGCTTTGCTAATACAGCTTTCTTTCTAGAGTCCAAGGGCACTGAATCTGCATCTGATAGTGGTGTTCCTGGTAATGGTATGAATGTGTGTAAGTGGAACCTCACATCTTTATCAACATGCCTATACATAAATCCAATTGTTTCTTCAAAATCTTCATCAGATTCAAAGGGAAAGCCAAATATGAGGTCAACATCTACAGAAAACCCGTTTTGAGTAAACAATTCTATAGCATTTTCAACATCTTCAACAGTGTGCCCCCTGTGCAGCATCTTTAAGACTCTATTTGAGCCGCTTTGAGCACCCACAATAACCCTTTTGTTATGGGCAAATACCTTCAAAATCTTTACACTATCTTCAGTTACGGAATCTGGTCTAATTTCGCTAGGAAAAGTCCCGAAGAATATCCTGCCATTAAAAGCCTTAGCAACACTACTAAGGCTGTAAAGAAGTGTGTAAATGGCTTCAATATTTGGCTTCACGCCATCCTTACTACCATAGCCAAGGGAGTTAGGGGCTATGAACCTCAAATCCCTTAGACCCCTCTCCATAGATATTCTTGCAAACTCTACAACCTTTTCTACACTTCTATACCTGGGTAAGCCAAAGGAGTATGTCACTTGGCAAAAGTAGCACGCTGAAGAACAGCCTCTCATAATCTCAATAGGGTTTACAATACCTCTCCAGTACGGAAAGGGTGGGTATGAGTCGAGGTTAACACTCTTTCCCCTCCTCCTCAGCACAACCCCATCCCCGTCCACATAGGCAGTGCCGCACACCCTATACTCCCCACTTTCAGCATACCGCCTAACAAGCTCCACAACAGTATCCTCACCTTCGCCAAACACAACAACATCAAAACCAAGCTTCTTTAGAGTTCCCACAGGGTCTCCGGTTGCATGAGGACCTCCAGCCACGAGCAGTACTGATGGTGCATAGGCTTTCAATAGCTTTACAAGTTCTGCAACATAGGGAATCTGTGGAGTCATGAAGGAAAAGCCTGCTACAACCTTTTGACACACCTTCTGCAAATCAAAAACAGTTTGAACAACGCTCAGCACCTTGTAAAGCGGTATGCGAAAAACCTTTACATTAGGACTAGAGCTTTCAATAGCCGCTACTACAGCATTGGCACTGTACCTATTATCCTTATCAAAGATCATGGCGAAGCAAAGCTCGCTAAACATCTCCCTTACTCACTCACTTAAGCCAGCTATTCCTAAAAACGGTGATCTACACAACATTTATATCTTTCTACAGCGTATTAAAAGGTGAGATGATATAAAAATGCTTGTTGATAGATGGGGGAGGGCTCTTGATAGCTTGCGAGTGAGTATAACTAGCTTTTGTAACTATAGCTGTGTGTATTGCCATAGAGAGGGCCCTGCGAATAGAGGTGAGGGACTGGGGCCAGATGAGTATAGAGCCATAGCTTACGCCGCTGCTTCCTTAGATATAAAGAGGTTTAAGCTTACAGGTGGTGAGCCATTGCTGAGAAGAGATATAGTTGAAGTTGTCAAGGCATTTGCAGAAGTAAAGCCTGAGGACCTCTCTATGACAACAAATGGGTTTTACCTAGAGGAGCTAGCACAAAGCCTTGTTGAAGCAGGGCTTAGAAGAGTTAATGTGAATATACCATCGCTAAGCAAAGAGAGATATGAGTACGTAACGAAAAGCAATGGTCTTGACAAAGTCCTGAGGGGGCTGATAGCAGCCTCCAATGCTGGGCTAAAGCCTATAACAATAAACACTGTTTTGCTTAGAAGCATTAATGACAAGGAATTTGTAGATCTCATAGACTTTGCCTCACAGAATGGCTATAGGCTGAGATTCATAGAGCTTGAACCAATTTCTGTACCTAAACCCCTATTTTATGAGCTATATGCACCACTAGATGCAGTTGTAAACTACTTAGAAAGAACTGCTGTACATAAGTATGTTAGAAAGTTGCATAGCAGACCCGTTTATGTGTTAGCCACGGGAACTGAGGTAGAGATTGTTAAGTGGACGCACAACACAGCTTTTTGCATGAGCTGCCCCAGGGTTAGGCTTTCTGCAGATGGAGTACTCCTGCCTTGCTTAATGACTGTGAGAGGTGTTGATTTAAAGCCCCTTCTAAGGCCTAGAATAGACTTAGATAAGCTTAGAGAAGCTTTTAGAGCAGTTAACGAGATGAGGTTTCCCTATAACCTACTACTAAAAAAGGAATAGAGCTTAACGCAGATAAACTGTTAACACCAAAAAACCCTGCAGTGGTTGGCAGTTATGGCCGTGTACAGAGATAGAGCAGCATATAGTGAGCAAGTTACACAAATTGCATATAGAGACGGCTCTATAGAGATTAACAGCCTTTCAGCAAGTGTTGGAGGTGTGAGGGTGAATAAAGATGGCTGCTGGTACATAGTTTCAAAGCAAGGCGTTAATGTGAATTTTGATGAAATGGAGAGAAGAGCACTAAGCATTACAGAGACTAGGGTTTGTGGTGAGCTTGCTGAAGCTGAGCTCTTTAAGGGCACTGTTGATATAGGTAGGGAGCTCCCCGAAGAAGAGGAGGTTGCAGCACTTGTAAGGGACTTATGTCAAGAGGTATCGGCATCCTACAGCGTCAAGTGTGAAGCAGTTGTAACTCTTCACGAGGCTGTAAGGGCTCTGATTAGGGAAAATGGGGAAGAGACAAGGGAGAGAAAGAAGCTAGTGGAGCTCGAGGTTGGGCTCCTGGGGACTGCACACTACGGATACCAGCTCTTTTCCTCAGAATACATAGCGCTAGTAGCGTGGTCAAAACAGCATGTTCTTAAAGCTATTGATAGCGTGTTTCGAGAAACAGCATCTAAGTTAAGTAAGGGAATAGCTGTAAAGACTTTAAAGCCATACGAAGTTGGCAGAGCAACAATAATACTCAGTGGAATTGCTTCAGCAGCTCTAATACACGAAATTTCACATTTGCTCAACCCACTATATCCAGGGAGCTCAAGGCTCTTAGGACAAAAACTTTTTCCAGAGGGCTTTGAGCTTTATGACGACCCCCTAGCCCCAGAAGCCCCTTCAATAAGGTTTTTTGACGATGAGGGTGTGGCTACAAGGAGAAGAACGCTTGTAGAGGAAGGTGTCATTAGAGACCTTCACCACACAAGAACAACATCAAAAGCATTTTCCTCAGAACCAGGCTCAGCCTACGGGCTTTTCACAAGGCCTATACCATTTCACACAGCTCTTGTTTTAAAGCACGGTGATTGGAGTGACAAGGAGATTCTAGAGGAAACAAAGAGGGGATTCCTAGTGGAGGGCGTGGTCATGGCCACGCTTGAAGAAGGGTACATTAGGATTGTACCACAGTATAGCTTTGTTATTGAAGGAGGTGAAATTAGGGAAGCAGTTAGGGTCAGGGAGATAAAAATACCCCTGGCCATGCTAAAGACCGTAAGCGCCATATCTAAGAACCCTAAGGCTAGAGCTTCCGTAGAAAAGAGCTGGATTGTAACAGAAATAGCCCCGAGGATTAGGCTTGAAGGGTATGTGAGCTAGACATAAAGAGCGCTAAGAGAATAGCGTCGAGTAGTAAAACCCTAAGTATTTGCTCATTAAATAAGCACCTGAGCTTAATTGTAACACTCTCACCTCTCCACAGATACTGTAGCTTTAGCTCATAAAGCCTTTCAATACCCAGAGCCCTAGCAATGTATGTAGTAACAGTTTGAATAGCGCAGTCAACATCAAGACAATTAGTAAGGGTGTTGGTAAGCACATAAAAAACTTTTAGCTTGCTGTTAATTGCTATAGCTAAGGGAACACCTGTTTTCCTCAACTTCGCAATTATGACAACCTGTGTAATGTTGCTGAGCTTTTCAAGCTCCTCTAGCACCTTGAGCTTAATAACATTAACTACATCATCTAAAGCCGTAGTGTTAATAGGCTTGCAAAGCTCATTAATATACCTGTAAAGCTCTCCTTTATCCCTAAAACCCCTGCGAAACTCTATATCAACATGAACACAGCACGCATCCTCATTATCCTCTCCTTCCAAACCCCTTCACACCTCTAGCCCGCTAATCACTCTCAATAGCTTAATAAAAGTCTAAGCCTCATCATCTCTAACCACATCTAAGTAACAACATATTAACTCTTTTAAAACTACACATAATAAGACTTTATAGAGATGATGAGTGGCGATGGCATTGACAAGTGATAGAACCGGGATAGAGCTGACCTTCTCACTAATTTACAATAAACTTCATAGTTAAATACTGACGCAAAGGTGTGCAAAAGCTTAGTGGAGCTCTAGTCTTCCTAGCACAGGGAGAAGTATTCAAATAACTGTGCTCTTCAACTATAACTATAGGCTACTCAACAACATCTCGACTTTATATAATGGTTGAAAACTCGTTAAACCATATCAAACTGCTTATGAAGTTAGAAGAGTCTAAATCTTCTTGGACTTGGGTTTACAGCCATAATGCTCCAGCCCCAGTCAGCATCTGAAAACACTTGTGTCAACGCTATGTAAAGATTCCTGTTATCCATAGCCACATTGCCTTGAGCAGCTATTGACAAAATCTCTGTACCCCTAGTCACTCTAGTACTCTCTACAACATCAAGATTCTCATCTAGTAAATGTATTATGTTGTCTGCTATTATAGCAATTTTTTTGTTTAGTGGTGGTGTTGCTGAGTACACTACCTTCATACCTGTTCTAGATGTTGTTGTGGCTAGTACAGAGCCATCCCTACCTATTTTAACAGCCCCACTCCTACCAACAGCATAGAACCCTCCTTGAGGACCTGGCGAAACACTTGTTACAGCACCCCTAAACCCAGGCCTAACAACAGCAACTAGTGCGAGATTTCTATCCAATACCTCAACCCTATAGCCTCTAAACCCCTCAACATTATCAAACCCTCCAATAAGTATTTGCTTAGCCTCTGAATTGTATTTAATAGTATACGCTGCTCCACCTCTCTCCCTCGGATTTGAGGTGTACTTAGCTATTGGTGTTAAATCGTCTAGAGAAAGCATCTCTACATGTATTGTGTAAAGGCCTGTTCCTGTGAGTTCTATGCCTGCAATGAATAGGTTGTTTCCATCAGTATCAACAGCATACGGTATGAACCTAGGCCTATCAAAATCCCTTCTCATAACAACGCTTAGCTCCCTATCAAAAACTATAACACTCCAAAAACCTTCTGTTGCACCAACAGCATACACACCACCTCTAGCAGAAACACAGCTATATAAAGCTGCAACCCTGTACACCTTCTCATCAACCCACTTACCCAGTAAATAACCATTTTCAACACTCCTCATTTCAACCCTGTACCTCTGCCTGCCAACCCCCATAACCTCGTCGAAACCAACAGCAACAACAGCATCTCTAAGAGCTCCACATAAACAGCATGAGTATGTGCCATCCCTATAGGGACTTGGATTGCTTTCAGCAGTCCAAACAACTCTAGCCACAGAACATCACAAGAAAAACCTTTGTTATGAGAGTATAAAAACGTTTACAACTCTACGGCAAATCTACGGCAGGGCACTCCATTACATGAAAACATCCACACTTATTAATAGTGCAATTCTACAAAAGTTTTTGCAATTTATTCTTTGAGATAGTTTTAGCTTCGGCACCCTCTCTACAAATTTACCCCCTCTCCTCTAATATTACTGTAGTAGCACTCTGTAAATACTAGCCTGAACTTTGTGTAAAGGTGAGATGTTTATGGCTGTAAATGATATACCTGTTACACCTAAAATTTCTCTTTGCTAAGGGGTGTGACAATCTTGGCCACGGCTAAGTCACTAATAGAGGAGTATGTATCAGGTTTGGAGTGGGCGGTAAAAGACAATGCTAATGTTCCTATAACTGTCTCTGGGCTCATGGCTCACCTGCTGGGCTCTGTGCTTTATGATGAGGCCTCTAAAGCCCTTCCAAGATCTGCTCTCAGGCTTCATGAAGAGGGCTGGGTTTATGTATATAAGCTCAGGGACGGCTCAATTATAAGGCCTTACTGTGGTGGCATAGACTCTAGGCTGATTATTGAAAAGGGCTTGAAGACCCCAACAACTATTTCAAGACCTCCAAAGCATATGGACTCTGCTGTAGACCAGCTTGTAAACGCGATTTACATATTTAGCCAGGAGAGGACGGGAGCTGTAGGCCTCTATGGCACGGATCTAAACCTGGCACCCTTTATAAGGATAGATAAGCTGGGCTACGCCTCCATAAGGCAAAACATTCAGAGATTTATTTACAACCTGAACTACCCGCTGAAAAGCGGACAAAGCCCCTTTTCAAACATTGTCTTCGCTATTAGCAACAGGTTCTACAGGCAACTACCAATACCAGTGCAGGTTGCAAGCAAATTTAGAGTGCAACTAACTCAAGAAAGCTATGAGAGCTATCTTGACGAGGCTAAGCAAGTAGTCAAGGCATTTCTAGAGGTTTTTGCAGACGGCGATGCTGTGCACCAGCCCTTCACCTTCCCAATACCAACAACAATATTTAACCAAGAGTTTGCCAAGCTTTTAAATGAGGATCCCGAGCTCTACAGCCTATACTGGTCTATGATTGCAAGCACAGGGCAAATGTACTTCCTAAACGGCTTTAACAACACCAATGCTGAAGACCTGTTCAGCTTTTGCTGCAGGCTTCTCAGCGACATGAAGAGAGTTAGAGAGGTTCTGCACCAAGCCAAGGGAGTGTGGGACATGCCTCCATCAGTTGGCTCCGTAAATGTTGTTGTGATTAACATGCCAAGGCTAGCAATGGTTGCTAGGGCAAGTGATGATAGGAGGATGTATGATATGCTTGACCACCTGCTTGAGATATCCAGGGCTACTTTAATGTGGTTTAGGGCTAGGTATGAAAAGCTGTTTAAAGCTGGCATGTACCCGATGACAAGGGAGTACATAGACCCTGCGAACCCGTTTAAATATTACTACAACACTATTGGGGTCATTGGAATGGCTGAGTACGTCAGCATTATAATGGGAGAGCCTTTCTTCTGGCAACAGGCACAGCCAAGTGACATACCAAAGATTGTCAAGCTCTATGAAAATGTGCTTAGCTATATAAATAAGAGGCTTGCTGAGTTTGAGGAACAGGACGATGTTCTCTACAATACTGAGGAGGTTCCCGGGGAGACTCTTGGTGTTAAACTGGCTTGGAAAGACCTTGAGTTTGCCAAGAGTATTTCAAGTGGCGAGGACATGAGGGTGTACATACCTGTCGGAGAAGTTGATGGGAGGAAGCAGCCATTCTATACAAACCAGCTAACACCCCCATACACGTCGTTGCACCTTAGGTGGCAACTAGAAATAGAATCAAAGTGCCAAAAGCTGTTCACAGGTGGTGTAATTAAGCACGTGTTTGTTGATCAAAAGCTAGAGCCAGACACCATGGCAAAGTTTGTTGAAAGGGTTTTGAGAAGCACAGATGTTGTCTACATGAGCATAACGCCAACAATATCAGTATGCCCATCATGTGGCTTTAGAGCTGTTGGAAGGCTCTCCAAGTGCCCATCATGTGGAAAGCCTTTGGATCTGTGGAGCAGAATAGTTGGCTACTACAGACCCATATCATCTTGGAACAGCGGAAGAGTAGCAGAGTTCACACTTAGAAAGGATATGGGCAAGGACATTCTGGACATGGTGTAAAGAACACAACTTTTATTCTAAACCTAAAGCTCCTCAATTATTTCGCATGAACAGAACAATTTATTAATAAAAATATTTTGGAGTGTGCAAAATCTAAAGGGGTATTTGAGGCACAGCTTCTACCTCTGCTGGTATTTGGATTTCAAAAGCTATGTTTAGTATCTCGTCAGGCTCGCTATGTGTTTGTATAGAGCTGTTCTTAAGGCTTTCTACAAAGTCTTTGTAAAGATGTAAAGCTCTCTTAAACCTTATGTACAGATCACTACTAAGCATACCACTACTCATATATACTTCTACAAGTAGTGTTAAGGTTATGTAACCTGTTAATCCCTCTACATATGCTAAATCCCTATACTCGCTCTTGCAAAGTGCGTCAGCTCTATGGAGATACTCTAGCATTGTATCTAATATCTGCTTGCATATAGCATTACACATTTTCAGAGAGTCACCGAGACCAAGCTTTTAGCAGGTATTACAATTTAAGATTTGAGCCACAGGTTACAATTTTGCGCTTTATATGGTTTTACATAAATTAATGATACTAAAATTTCTAAGTTCTAATAAGGTAAGCTAACTCAGTAGGTGGGTGAAGAGCCTAGGAGGGCTCTTCCTGAGGAACACAAAGGTGTGGGGTCTTTGGGGTGGCCCTGAAGGATTCAAGGCAGGCGTAAGTCCAAGTAGCAACGAGGGGGGTAGAAGTAATTCAATGAAAAGCATATCAAGTCATATAAACCCTTATAAGAGCTGAACCCCAGCTTCAGGAGACATTACTACATAGGGATATGGCACTGGACCTTCTCTTAGCTCTTCAGGTTAGAAGTCCTACAAGACAGTGAGTTCGGAATCGCATTCCCCTACTTTGGAAAATTAATCCAAAGCAGGCTCCAGCCGTAGCCAGGTCTATATCAACTGTAAATACCTGTGAATAGTTGCAAATACGTAGCTTAATCACTTTCTATAACCACTAACACCTTAACCTTCCTCCCGTGAAACTTCTTCAGCTTTAGCTGATAGTCTTTTGGTGGGTATATCACATACCTATCACCAGATATCTTAACTACACTAGCTTCAAACATGTAAACAAGGCTCATGGAACCACCAAAGCTTTAGAAGTCAACAATATTTATAAGCTTTGTTAACAGAATCAGTTTCTGCTGATAGCCTGTGAGCCTCTCTATGAGGGTTTTGGCAACCGCAAGAGTTGAGGCGGCTGCCCCCAAGGGAGGTGAGGCCCTACTAACCCAATTCCTAAAAGAATATAGAAATGCAATTCAATATGTAGTTGATGGGATTTGGGGTTTAGATTATGTTCCATCTGAAGAGAAGTTACATAAAATGTTTTACAGTGAGTTGAGGAGACTTGGTTTTAGGGCTCATCACGTATCTGAGATTTATAAGAGGGCTAGGGAGGTTGTTGAGGGTGCTAAGAGGAATAATGGTTCTAAGCCTGTGTTGAGAAGGTTGACTGCAAGGATACACCCACTAGACTACAAAGTAGACTTCAGCGCGAAAACGTTGAGAGTAGCTGTTTTGAATGATGAGTGGGTTGAGCTAAAGCTCAAGTGGTACAACTACCTCAACAGGTATCTCAATGGCTCTTGGAAACCCGGAGAGATATTGATTAGCTGTAGGAATGGTAAAATACTTGTCTACATAACATTTCACAAAGATGTTAAACCCATAGATTNTAGGGCTGTTATGGGTGTTGACATAAACTTCAGCAACATAACATACACAATTCTAGACTTGAGTGGCAATTTAGTTACAATTGGTGTTGTACCTTTCAAAGGGCTTGGAAGAGCTCTTCACCTGAAGAAGCTTTCTGAAGAGCTTCAGAAGAGGTTTTCAAGGAGCTGGAGGTTCATAAAATGGGTTGGGAGGGTTAGGGGTAGGTGGCTTAGTAAAGCTAGAAACATATTGATAGACTCAGCCCACAAGTTATCTAAGAGGCTTGCTGAAATAGCTAAAGAGTATAGTGCTTTAATTGTTTTTGAGGATTTTGAGAAGCTTAAAGAGAATAGCAATAACAATCACAAGCTCTCGTGGGAAAAGTCTTTGTGGTGCTACAAGAGAATACAAATGTTTACAGAGTATAAAGCTATGGTCTACGGAATTAAAACAGTTTATGTGAACCCATTTAAAACTTCTAAAAAATCACCTAACGGCAAAAAGCTGAGGTTCATAAACTATAGATTCGTTGAGCTTAGAGATGTGGTAACATCTAGAGACGTTGTAGCTTCCTGGAATATAGCACTAAGGGGTTTGAAGAAGTTAAAGCGGATGAGGGGCTCTTGGGTTAAGTTGAGCCCCAATAGCCCCGCAAATGAGGGAATGAAAACCCAAGCAAAGCGGGGGAACCCCGAGGCAAAAACAAAATATTCACAGTTGTTTACA
>JGI20130J15133_1000667_pt1 | contig 31552 bp, 30 predicted proteins | sample WasSprMetagenome_FD_15133 | JGI IMG/M metagenome (IMG submission 15133) | reverse complement strand
GGAAGCTCTGGTGGTCTTGCTTCCCTCACAATTGTCATCTCGTTTGCAGAAACCCTGACTTTTACTTCTGGAAACCTAAGATTATAGACCTGAACAACCCCTTCTTTGACTATCACTCCTGAAAATGCGGGCTGATGAAAGCTGAAAAAATCCGTGCCTCTCACACCGGCAACGGCAATAGGCGTCTTTATTTCGAATTTGTGCTTGTCAGGAAGCTCTTCTATCTTTTTTGCAAGATGAGGAGGGACAAGGGCCTCCACTTTACCTCTCGGAAGCTTAAGGGATGCTTTTGTGCCAGATAAGTACTCCTCTATATCAATCCTTGTCCTCTGCGCAATCTTCAATATGCTTCCATCCATGAAGGTTATCTCTGCTTTTGACTGGCTTTTTGTCCTTACTATGTCCCCTTCAGATACTGGATCCCCGAGACTTACGCGAAAAGCCGGTAACTTCCCTCCCTTAAGTACGTCGACTGTCCCTTCCACATACGTGAACTTTCCAACTACCTCCCCATTTGCAGCACCAGATAAAAGAAAAACCAAAAAAATCCCTGCTATTAGGAAGAAAAAGCCTTGAGATGGCTTAAAATACATACTCCAAACCTCCTTGAAATATCCCCCTTTTGTAATCATAAATATTTACATTCGATTTTGCCCTCGTGTACATATAGGCTAAATTCAGATTAAATCCATCTCTGATGCCGAATATCAAACCTGCGGAACCGGAATAGTTTCTGTCCTTCCTTTTTATTCCAAAGATCGTATGGGTATGGTCGTAATTTTGGAATAGGCTATCAGCGGAAAGTGATATGCTCAGTCTCTTGCCAACGGGGAGAAGCAGAATACCGCTTAACCTTGGACCTCTGTTGTCCCAATTTCTACCCTCACTATTATCCTTGAGATACTCCAATTTTGCGCTAAAAAGTCCCCTTCCTTCAGAGAAAGAATACGTATAACCCATGTGTAAACCCAATATTTGACCGTCTCTATCTTCTTCATGAGTATACGGATGCCTGAACATCTGCCTTTTTGTATAAGAGAGAGAAGCCTGCGCCATGTGGGGTCCAAAAAGAATAATGTTTATTGTGGGCTTAATAGCTGTGATACCAGTATACCGTCTTCCATCAAGGAGTGTGTAAGTATATGAGAGAGGGAAGCTGAGCGCGGAGCGCCTAAAGTTATATCCGGGTGTAAGGGATATGGAAGGAGAAAATGTATCGTACGTGTGGATCCTAAAGTAGTCGGTGGAAGATACATTCAACTGAGCCATGAAGAAAGAATTCCCTTCGATAAGAGGTCTCCAGTCTACCTTTAAGTTCGTGATTGCGCCACTATCCTTTTTCCTTGCCAGGTCAAGCTCCGCGATGCCAGTAGATTCCGTAGGTTTCGATATCACGTTTGTGTCGTAAGTATAGGAGGCAGAGAGAGAAAATCGGAAAGGTCTATACGCCTCAACTATCTTCCTGAGCGAGGCCTCATACTCCTTTGCGAATACTGCAACATCGGTCTTCGGATCCATAGTAACTATAGCGCTCAGTACCTCCCTTGCCTTCTTTATCTTTCTTTCCTTGGCGAGAATGATTGCAATCTGAAAATCTGCGGCCTGACTTAGAGCTGGATCGAGCTTTTTTGCTTCTTCAAAAGCGGATGTAGCCTCTTTTATTTTTCCTTCCTTAGCGTACACGAGACCTTTGAGAAATGCCACGCGGGGCGGTGAAATCTTAAGCCTTTCCGCGCGCTCGATGTATTTCTCTGCCTCTAAGAGTTCATCGAGCTGGTACAAGACGTCGATTAGCTCCACATAACCGTCGAAGACTGGCGGAGAAAGGTCAACCGACTCTCTTAGATACGTCTTTGCATTTTTTAAGTCGCCCATATTTTTGTACGTGAGACCTAAGTAAAAGGAAAGTAGAGACGAAGGACCCGTATCTTCTCTAACTTTCTTGAATATATCGAGAGCTTCTTCGAAGTTTTCTCTCCTGAATTCCTCTATACCTTTTTCGAGCTCTGAGAGAGCCACAAGGTGTGAAGGAAAAGCGAAGGCTAAAAAGAAGAGGTGCAAAATAAAAAAAATTGGTCTTCGCATGAGCCGATCTTAGCAAAGGAAAACTCAATTGTCAAGAATTCCAATTATTTCATGAGAAGATCTAACAAGTAATCATGTCCTATTTGGCTTTTTTAGCCTTTGAACATGGGGGTTATATTAGCGAGGGCCAAAAATTGGCTTTTATAATCCACCGAAGAGGTTTCCAGGGGTAAGAACTATCTAAGGGGAGATCCTCCGAATATATTCCTCTATCACTTCTTCAGGTTTGCCTATCCTTTTAACCGTATGGTTCTCAATCCATATAACCTTCTCGCACATGTTTCTTACTGCGGTCATATCATGGGAAACGAACACTATCGTTGCTCCATCTTCTTTGAATCCTAGCATCTTATGGAAGCACTTCTTCTGAAAAGCGATGTCTCCCACTGCAAGGACTTCATCAACTAAGAGTATATCGGGCTTAGCCGCGAGAACAACAGAAAAGCCTAATCTTGCTATCATCCCAGTTGAGTACGTCCTAATAGGCTGATCGATGAATTCCCCAAGCTCGGAAAATTCGATTATATCGTTCAGTTGCGCCCTCATCTCCGACCTCGTAAGACCCAAAAGCACCCCATTTAGAATGATATTTTCCCGCCCCGTAAGATCCGGATGAAATCCAGATCCAAGCTCAAGTATAGGGAAGACTTTACCTTCAACCCTGACAGTTCCTGTTGTAGGTCTTATGACACCCGCAATAAGGCTGAGGATTGTGCTTTTCCCTTCCCCGTTCCTTCCTATTATTCCAACGCTTTGACCACGTTCAATTTCAAAGGAAATGTCTCTCAATGCCACAAACCTCCCGTTCTTCATGTCTTTTAAAGCCTGGGGGAGGTTACATATAAAACCCTTGATCCCTCTTCGTATATGACCGTAGAATGGAAAAGTCTTACTCACATTTTCAAAAACGATCACCTTTTTATTCGCTTCAACGCTCATGAGTCATTTACCAAAAGATTATGTAATCATAAATTTCAGCCTAAAATCAAAGGTCTGTAATGTTTTTAACGGGTCTTTCCCTTCCATCCAGTTCAAAAAAGGTCCCGCAAGAATAAGGATATGCCATCTGCATCCTGTAAGCAAGACCAATATCTATTTACATGGCCTTATACCTATTGATAAAATGGATCTTGACTTTGGGAAGATATGGTCCATAGAAAGGGTGTATTTCAAGCTTACCTTTTATACCTCCTCGGCTTTTTGATAGCAGTCGCTTTTGCATTTCTTTTTCTCATCAAACCCGCTTTCCTTCACACCTTCGATTTAAAGTTATACGATCTCATGTTTACTCTAAGGGGCCAAATAAGACCCCCAAATTTAGTAGTCATTGCTGCAATTGACGAGTGGTCAATCTCAAGACTTGGTAGGTGGCCATGGTCCAGGGATAAATTCGCCAGCCTTGTAAAAAGACTTTCTGATTACGGAGCATCCGTTATCGCTTTTGACGTTATATTCAGCGAGCCTGAAATAAACGATTCTTCGCTTGCAGAAAGCATAGATTCAGCGGGGTGCGTTATTTTGCCTGTGGTCTTCTTTTTTGAAGAGGGAGAATCTGCCTGCGATCCCCTATTTAATTCCTCCCTTCTTGTAAAAAATCCTGAAATGTTTTCGAGATATGCTCCAGCTTCAGCAAAAAAAGTCCTCTGTCCAATACCAAAGATCGCAAAAAGCGCCTCAGGATTCGGTCACATAAACTTATTTCCCGACCCGGATGGAGTGATAAGAAAGGAAGCTCTTTATATGGAGTATAAAGGATACCTTATCCCTTGCCTTTCAATTAAAACCGCCGCTTTCTATTTGGGGATCCCTAATGAAAAGATCATAATCGATGCAACAAAAGGGGTATACCTGGGAAAAAGATACATACCGACTGACCCACATGGGAGGATTCTCATCCATTACTACGGAACTAATGAGTCTTTCAAATATATCTCGATCGTCGACATTCTCGACGGAAAAGTAAAAAAAGAGGAAATAGAGGAAAAGATAGTGCTTATTGGCGCAGTAGCCGTTGGAATACATGATCTTAAAGTCACGCCAACAAGCTCTGCTCTTCCGGGAATTGAAAAACATGCCAATGTGATCGCCTCAATAATAGAGGGAAGGTATATCGTTCCTTTGAAAGATCACTATGTAATCGCCATAATCCTTCTTTCCGGACTTTTAGCAACTCTCCTTTACAACAGACTTAAGGCAGCTTACTCTCTGGCCGTGCTTATCCTTTTCCTTTCGTTCTTCTTCTTCCTTTCTTACTCTCTCTTCCTAAGCAATGTGTGGCTTTCCCAGTTCTACATTTTTTCGAGCCTTTTTTCCGAGTTCATAGTAACCATAGCGGTAAGGTACGCGATCTCCGAAAAGGAGGCCAGATGGATAAGAAGGATCTTCTCAAGCTACGTCACGGAAAGAGTAGTAAACGAGCTAATCAAAAATCCTTCTCTGGCCAGACTTGGAGGAGAAAGAAGGGAAGTGACCATTTTATTCTCAGACATCAGGGGTTTTACTTCCCTCTCTGAGAAAATCGCACCTGAGGAGGTTGTACGCATTCTAAACGAGTATTTTGGAAAGATGACCGAGGTTATTTTAAAATGGGAGGGTACCTTAGACAAGTTCATGGGCGATGCGATCATGGTCTTCTGGGGAGCGCCCCTAAATCAGGAGGATCATGCTGAAAGGGCAATAAGATGTGCAATAGATATGTTAAAAGAGGCAAGATCCCTAAGTGAGAGATGGAAAGAAGAGGGTGGACCTCCTTTGCGGATAGGGGTAGGTATAAATACGGGTGAAGTCCTTGTTGGAAATATCGGCGCAGAGGGAAAAAAGATGGATTACACTGTTATAGGCGACCATGTAAATCTCGCTTCCAGACTTGAGGGACTGAATAAAAAATTCAATACGGATCTTATCATCTCCGAGTTCACCTTGGAGAAAGTAAGAAGCCTCTTCGAAAATGGTCTTTTTGGTCCATATTCAGCGAGGGGCATTGGAAACGTCATAGTGAAGGGGAAGGAAAGACCTGTAAGGATCTACACTATTTTAGAGAAAATTGGGGAGGAAGCCTCAATAGTTGAACCGGAAGAAGAGATTATAGTAATGGATGAAAAGTGAGGAACTCTATAACTTACTTGGCCTTAAAAGGGTTGATATGTACCTTTCCGCTGTATCCGGGCAAATAACAACTATCATCTTCCCTTTATTTTCTTTCTCCTTGCCTATTTCACATGCCGCATAAACTGCCGCACCTGAGGAGATACCTGCAAAAATCCCCTCTTCCTTTGCAAGTCTTTTCATCATCCTTATTGCATCTTCATCGCTTACCTTGAAAATGGCGTCTATCAGTTCCATCTTTAGAACTTCAGGGATGAAGCCCGCTCCTATCCCCTGAATACCGTGCGAACCTGGTAGACCCCCTGATAATACAGGGGATGCTTTTGGTTCTACCGCGTAGACCTTAACTTCGGGCTTTCTCGCTTTCAGGACTTCTGCCACCCCAGTCAAAGTTCCTCCTGTTCCAACACCGGCAACGAATATATCAACTTTTCCATCTGTGTCCCTCCATATCTCTTCTGCTGTTGTGATTCTGTGTATCTCCGGGTTCGAAGGATTCTTAAACTGCTGAAGCATTAGATAGTTCTTATTCTTTCTTACAAGCTCCTCCGCCTTTTCGACTGCTCCTCTCATTCCCTCAGAGCCAGGTGTAAGGACGACCTCCGCGCCTAATAGCTTTAAAATTTCGACCCTTTCCTTCGACATGATATCGGGCATAGTTATTAGGAGTTTTATTCCTTTTACGGCACAAACGAAAGCAAGGCCTATGCCCGTGTTACCGCTTGTGGGTTCCACTATGACTGTATCCTTTCTAATCAAACCCCTTTCTTCTGCGTCGAGGATCATAGAAAGTCCTATTCTGTCCTTTACGCTTCCCAAAGGATTGAAATATTCGAGCTTGGCGATGATTTCAGCTTTTACCCCTTTTGTCACCTTATTCAATCTCACAAGCGGAGTGTTCCCGATAAGAGAGGTTACATCCTTCGCTATCCCTCGCTTAAAAGACGGTAATTCCACACCTTTATACCTTATCTTCATTTCCGTTCTTCCTTTTCTCATCATTTCTCTTTAGAGATCCTCAAAAACTGATGGTGCGTGCTCTTTAAGCAGTCTTAGCATCTCGTGAGCAAGCTTTCTTATTTCCCACTGGGCGGATTTGTCCTTCCTCAAAGATATTATGTGTCTTAACTCCCTGAAATTCGCTGTGAGAACTATCTCCGTCTCTGTGGCGTTTGGAAGTACGTACCTCGCATCTTCATTCTTTATGCCCAGTTCCTTAAGCCTGACATAAGTATTTCTCGCACTTTCCATGAATTCTTCGAATAACTTTTTTGCCTCTTCACTTTCCTCAACCGAAGGGGGGATAACATAGGAAAAATCCTTTTCATCCACGTATCTCTGCGATTTCTGAGTAAACGAACAAAGTCTATGTCTCACAAGCTGATGGGAACAGGCTCTTGAGATCCCGGAAATCCTGAATGTAGCATATGCGTGTTCAAGTACGGAATGGTGACCACTCCTTCTTATCATCCTCACAAATTCCTTCTCAGATCCCTCCTTTAATCTGTGGAATGACTGATATGCTACCCTTCCGGCAAGTTCGATCAGTCTTTCAGAATCGGGGGTGATAAAGAGAAGTTCTACCTTCAAAGGTTCTGCCTACTTGAACGATAAAAGAGCTCTGAGGATATTTTTCATTCCCTCATACCCTCTTTTTATGTTCTCAATAGATATCCTTTCATTTACTCCGTGCATCCTCATAATCTCATCTTTCGTCAGAACGATAGGGAAAAAGCCGTATGCCGGAATACCTAATGATCTAAAATATCTCAGATCTGTGGCGCCCGTTGTCATGTAAGGAAGAACAGGAATGGGGCCGAACAATTCCCTTATCCCATTGGCGATCGCCTCAAAGTACCTCGTCCTGTAGTTAGAATAATATGCCCTCTCTGAGCTTTCACCTATAGGGATGACTTCGACCTTTTTGCCAGCTATTCTCCTTATCTTGCTGTAAAATTTGTTCTGCCTTTCCTGCGGCAGAATCCGAGCGTCAAAATATGCTTCAGCCTCAACGGGTATAACGTTTATTTTTTCCCCACCCTTGAGTATCGTGCATGTAACCGTGTTTCTAAGAAGGGCGTTTATGTGAGGACTATCATCAACAAAACTCAGGAAGGATTTCTTCTTGAGTGCGCTTTTCAAATCTATGTACTCAAAGTTCTCTATCCTTTTTCCCTTCATTACCCCATCTATGTACTTAATGGCCACAGGATATAGTTTTATTGGCCACTTATACGAGATGATCCTTTGCGCAGCCTCTATCACCTTTTCATTCGGGTTGTCCTTATGGGGTGTCGATCCATGACCCCCTTTCCCCTTTGCCTTGATGAAAAACTGGCTTACCTTCTTCTCAGTTACTGATATCTGGGCGTGGATTTGCCCCCCATCTTCGATGATAAAACCTCCCTCGCTAAGAACAAAATCTGCCTCAGAGAGGATCTCCTTTTTTTCAAGCATGAACTTGACACCGAGTTTTCCACCTGTCTCTTCATCACATGTGGCAAGAAATATGATGTCCTTTTCAGGGATAAACCGTTCTTTCCTGATCTCAAGGAAAGCAAAAAGCTGGCAAAGGGCCTGAACCTTCATATCGATTGCCCCTCTTCCGTACAGGAACCCATCCTTTATCTCACCACCAAATGGATCTACATCCCATTCTTCAGGCTTCGCTGGAACAGTATCGAGGTGGCTTAAAAGTACAAGGGGCATATCGGACCTCTTTCCCTCAATACGTGCATAGAGATTGGCCCTTTTTGGAGCGGGAGAAAATATTTCAGATTCGATACCTTCTTTTTTTAAAAAAGATTCGAGAAAAAGAACCGATTCTTCCTCGCATCCAGGGGGATTCGCTGAATTTAGACGCAAAAATTCCTTTGCGTAATGAACAAGACTATCTAAATCCATGATTTTTTACTTTGCGACTTACTTACTTCTTCTTGCTCGTCGCCTTCTTAGAAGTTGATTTCTTCTGTGTCTCAGATTTCTTTGAGGTTTTGGCTTTGCACGCCATATCTAACCTCCTCATTTTTTTGCATGATATTGAAAAACCTGAGATTTGTCAATAGCAAAATTCGATTTTTATGGATCATATGGTTTCTATCATTTTCTCACGAAATGGTGTAAAATTACGTCCATGAGGAAACCGCAGATCAAGAAAACACAGAGGCAAGTTAAAAACTGTAAGAAATCAAAGCCCGAAAAAGATTATAGCCGTGGGATAAGCCTCGCTGTAGAAAGGATGGTAAAGAATTATAAGAAAGGTGAGAGATTCACCCACATAGAACCCGAGCCGATTCCTTCGAGAGTCAAAGTGATAGATATTATTTACAGAGCTATCGACCTGATATACCCTGGATATCACACGCTTGAGACACTCGATGAGAACTCAATAAGATACTATTTCGGCCAAAAATTCATAGAACTCTTCGATCTCCTTTCCGAACAGATAACATTCGCATACAGGCATGAATGTGTAAGATATGGAAAGCCATGCATAGACTGTGAAGAATTCGGTCGGGAAGTGGCATTGAAATTCCTAAATGAGATTCCTCATCTTCAAGAAGTGCTTGCAAAGGATGTGAAAGCCGCATACGAAGGAGATCCAGCCTCGAAACACTATGACGAAGTCATATTCTGCTACCCTGGGTTATTTGCGATCACAGTTTACAGGATCGCCCATTTCCTCCATGTAAATGGTGTACCTCTTATACCTCGGATCATGACCGAATATGCCCATAGCAGAACGGGTATCGACATACATCCAGGTGCGAAAATAGGCGAGAGTTTCTTCATAGACCATGGAACAGGTGTTGTAATAGGTGAGACAACTGAAATAGGAAACAGGGTTAGAATATATCAGGGTGTAACATTAGGTGCTCTATCTTTGAGTAAGGAAGAGTGTGAATCTTTAAGAAATAAAAAGAGGCATCCAACAATTGAGGATGATGTCATAATCTACGCAAATGCAACAATATTAGGGGGAAATACAGTGATAGGGAAAGGCTCAATAATCGGTGGAAACGTCTGGCTTACAGAATCGGTCCCTCCAAATACGGAAGTTTACCTAAAAAAACCTGAGCTTCTGATGAAAAATAGGTCCTGAATTTTTTGGTCTTTTTATGACCAAAATAGGCTTAGGATCGAGCCTATTCGTTGAAATTTAAAGAATAGAAAGAGAAGGGCTGTAAAAAGCAACAAAAGAACGAAAGGTCTTCTCACAACAGGCCTCTTAGGCTTTTCTGTTCTTATCAGGTGCTTGATACTTTCTTCTTCCGCTACGCTTCTTATAACTTTTCCATCTATCACATCCATCGAATTAACATAGAGGAATAGAAGTGCCCTATCGCAGAGAAGATTTATTAACCTCGGGTTTCCCCTCGTGTAACTGTATATGGCATCACCCCCGCTTTTCTCGCATCTCAGGGTTCCTTTTAGCCCAGCCTTGAAGATACGGTAATTGATATAGGGGACTATTTCGTCCTTTTCGAGTGATTCTAATTCTACGGTCATCGTTATCCTTTGCGCGAGATATTTCATGTCTTCCCTCTGCAACCTCTTTTTGAACTCCTTCTGGGCGAAAAAAATGATGTGTATGAGCTTTTCCTTATTCGTTTCGAAGTTTGAAAGAACCCGCACAAAATCGAGAGTTCTGTCGGGAAGAAGCTGGGCTTCGTCGATAACGCAGACAGTTACTTTGCCTTTTTTAAACTCCTCAATGAGGAATCCCTGGAGCCTCTCGTACATGTCCCTCAAAGATCCATCTTCTATACCAGTGAAGAATAGTTCCCTCATTATTTCCTTCAGAAGTTCCCTCTCGTTGAAAAATGGGTTAAGTATGAGGGCAGAATTGTACTTTTCCCTGTCGAGACTACTTATCAGCACCCTAGAAGTGATCGTTTTTCCCGTTCCAACATCACCACATACAAGGGCCATACTTTCCCTTTGCCTCAAAAAGAATTTCAAATAATCGAGTACTCTTTTATGACTTCTCGATTCAAAGAAATAAGTTTCGTCAGGGGTAAGTAAGAAGGGGTTCTCTTTGAAACCGAAATAGCTAAAATATGATGGTTCTAAATTCACAAGGAGATCATAAAATTTTTTTTTACGAAATTCAATCGAAATTGTGGCACGAATTCTGCTATAATTCTCGTGAGGTGAGAAAGGGATTCACATTTGTTGAGCTTATAATCCTGATCCTCGCAATAGGTGTACTTTCAGTAGCAGTAACTTATAGGTACTTTTCAAGGACAGATTTCACCTCAAAGACAGCTTATGATCAGCTACTCGCAGATATAAGGTACCTTAAGATCCTCGCAATGGGATCTCTCGAGGAAAAAGAACTTATATTCACGCCAGGTTCTCAAGAGTATGTGCTCGATGGAGAAAGAAAGAAGCTATCTCAGGGCATATCTGTCTCCTCGACGACCCTTCCTTCGAACTCTTTAAAGTTCAATAGCCTTGGAGAGCCTGTCTTCGGAGATACAAACGATAGGATCATAACGCTTTCTTCAGGCCAGAAAATAACGATCTATGCGATCACGGGAAAAGCTGAATAGTAAAGCCTTTACACTCATCGAGCTCATCATCTTTATAGTCGTTGCAGGTATCTTCATCCCTTTTAGCTACATCGCCTTCTCCTCTATACTCAAAGAGGCACTTACACCTGAGATCGTGACGAAAGCGAGATTTATTGCAGAGCAGAAGATCGAAGAGATAACGAGAAGGCCCTTTATGGAGATCCCGGTTGAGAATACGGAATACCAAGATGTTCCAGGTCATTCAGGATATAAGTGGAAGTGGAGAATAGAGAACGTTGCGTATAAAGGGACCGGGCCCATAGTTTCAGAACCAGATCCCTGGCAGAGAAATGCTTATTATGCATTGGGCCAGTATGTGCGACCCACGAATCCGAATGGGTATTTCTATAGATGCATAAGATCTGGCAGATCTNNTAATTCTGAGCCTTTATGGTGTACGGGTCTTGGGTGTGAAGTTTTAGATGGGGGGGTAAAATGGAAGGAGTCTACCGCGTATAAGAAGATTGTCGTCTACGTAAAAGACCCAAAGGGAAATGAATATACTTTTTCGACCCTCGTTACAAGGAGACCCTTAGATGAGACATAGGGGTTTTACACTGATAGAGATCGTCCTTGTGATAACGATACTTTCTATCCTCGGTCTTTTCATCTTCAGCTTCCTTTACTTCCATGCGAAAACGTACGCTACTATGGCAAAAGAAAGGGAGATACATGAGGAGGCAACTTATGCCCTCGAAAGGATCACAAGGGAGTTACGGGATGGGGATCTGATTATCCTTCCAAATGAGCTCATCCCAAACTCCAATATCCTTATAATCAGAAAAAGCCACATAACCCCTGCGGACAATAATAGATACATAACGTTCTACATCCAGGGAGGACAGCTATTTAGGGGCTCATCTGATCTTGCGCCTCCCCCTCCATACATAACAAATAAGCCGATCGCAAAGAATGTGAGAACATTCAATGTTAGTTTCGACCAGGGAGAACTAACAAGAATTGCAGATGATGGAATAAGAATAGAGCTAACCATAGAGAAGGATGGATACGGAATCACATATGTGTCCTTTGTCTGCCCCAAGAATCTACCCCTTTCGCTTCTTAACAGGGGATACTTCAGGGGGAGACATTTCAATGGAGATTACGAGGATGTTACGTACTGATAAAGGTATATCCCTCATCATACTCATAGTTGCGATTGTCGCAACTTCAATCATGGGGGCGGGCCTTGCTTCCTTTATGATCTCAAAATGGAGGGCCTATCCATTTGAGGCGAGATCTTATGAGGCATTAAGTCTTGCTAATGCGGGGATAGAGTTTGCAATAAGGTATGCCTTCGATAATAAGGAGGCTTTCTTTCAAAATCCATCGAGTGTAATACCACAGCCTCCTGAAAAAAAGTCCATACAATTTGGAAGTGGTAAATTCGAGATAAGTTTCGATAAGGATAATAACGTACTTATAAGCAGGGGAATAGCAGGGCCTGCAAAAAGGGAAGTAAGGCTTTGGCGTTTTACGGGATATATACAGGGAGGTATAAGCCTTGTGCCGGGATTTGGCCCATATGGAGGGGGAGGGTCTGGTCCTGGCCATGGGGAAGATCCAAAGGATGTGTTCATCCCCCTTCTCAACAATCTGGGCTTCCCAATTTACATCTTCAAAATTCACATAAACCTTGAGGATCTAAGTGGCCACAATGCAGACTATATCAGGGAGATCTCCTTTAGGAGAGACGGATCAGAAACAAAGGTTTACGACTACCATCCTGACACGAAATGTAGGCAGGAGACGAGCTGTCCAAATTGTGGGGATGCGCCCTGCAAAGAGACAAGAGGTGACAAGGGGATAGAGGTACCAGAACCTCAATCTCCCTATGGCGATGCCACACTTATCTTCAACACTCAGCCATACTATCTCTTCCCCCAAGGCATCTCTACAGAAATCATAACATTCAAAAGCGCAGCAACAAAGGGAACATATAATATGAAAATCTTCTGGTCGGACAATAGTTTCCTCACAAACCCGCAGATGAGTTTGATAAGCTTTGTGATCGATTAGACCTCGCTTTTTGAATCTTCTTGAAATTATTAAAAGTTAGGGTAAAATTTACAAAATGAGGATCCTCTCCGTAGACATAGGTTCTGTATCTTTAAAGTACGTCGTTGCCAGAAAGAAGGGTACTGTGGAAAAAACGGGCATATACCCATATTCCGGTGATATAGACGATCTTTCCCCTATTCTCGCAGAAATAAGGGAGAATGAAGGAAGGAATTTCGAAACCCGCATCCTCATCACCACGACTGAAATCTTAAGAAGAACCTTTACGATCCCCACTCTTCCGAAGGGTGAGATGGAAGAAGCGATAAAATGGTCGCTTTCTAAGGTGCTTGGAGAATCACCGGACACATACGTTTTCAAGTATGGCCATCTCGGTCCATTGGAGGAGAAGGGGATAAGGCGGGAAGAGATGTATTTTGTTGGTGCGAAAAGGGAATTTATCGAACATCTATCTCAGATTTTCGAAAATGAGGGGTTCAAAAACATCTCCCTCATTACTGATGCCTCATCGGCCTACGCTCAAATAGTAAGTAGAATTTTTTTGCAAAAGGGGAGCTTCGCAATACTCGACATAGGTGGAAGGCTCACAGGGTTATACATTTTCAAAAGGGGAAGACTCTCTTTCATCCGCGAGATCCTCACCGCGGGAGAAAGCTTTACAGATGCTTTAATTTCAGGTCTCGGTCTTACCTTTGAAGAGGCAGAAAAAGAAAAGATCGAAAAAGGCTTTACCCCTGAGACTGAGCTATATCTTAATCCTCCCTTTGAAAGACTCGCAGGAGAGATAGAAAGGACTTATTAACGTTTACAATCAGAGATACCCTGATGAGCCTTGCACACACCTTTATTTCACCGGAAGGGGATCAAGAATAAAAGGACTAAAAGAAAGACTCAAAGAAGTCTTACCCTTAATTACAGAGCCCCTACTTTTAGATATACCTGTGGAAGAAGAATTTTTGCCTGCTTACGTAATATCGCTCTCAGGAAGAACTGTAAATCTCCTACCACCGGAGAAGATTGAGTGGAAGAAAGAAGTAAAACTAAGAAGAATAGGGATCGCAATATCAGCTATCACCCTTTTTATACTTTTTTTCCTCTCCTTCGACCTTCTCGGAAAGCTTAAGACCCTCGAGCTTGAAATAAGAACAGAGAACAAAATGATCGCTGAAAAAAGAGATTTCCTTTCAAAAAACATATCGATAACACCTGAAAAACTAAAAGAGATAGAATCCGCCCTTTCTGAGGCAAAAAAAAGGGATAAGACCTTTGTTTTTTTACTAAAATCGCTTTCGGCGCTCACTCCAGAAAATGTTTATTTTAAGGAGCTCGGATTTGAAAAGGATAAGGATCGCTACCTCGTAGAATTGAAGGGGATCTCATATGGAGATGGGCCTACCATCGAGGAACCCCTTTTACGTCTTGTCATGGTGCTTGAAAAGTATGGGGTGATGAGGGAGGTGAACATTCGGGAGAAGAACCTTAAAGAGATGAGAGGTAAAAAGTTCTTGGAGTTCGTTATAACCGGTTTTATGGGGGCAAGGATTGAAACTTAAGAAATTCTACCTTTATCTATCGGTCCCTTTCATTTTCTTATTACTCTGGGTTTTTCTTTTTTATCTACCTCTTCAATCGAAGGTCGAATTAACGAGAAAAAAGCTCGCTGAAACAAAAAAAGAGAGGGAGAGAATCGAAAAAGAATTGGAATATTTCTTGCAACTGACCAAAAAGGGCAAGGAAGTAGAGAGTACACTAAAGGAACTTAGGTCAAAGATTCCAGATGTGGGAGAATCGGTAGTATTTCTCAAGGAAATGGTTAGTGAGGCAAGAAAAAAAGGGGTGAGAGTAGAAACTATAACAAGCCTTTTTACCTCCCTTAAGAGCCTCGAAGGAAAAAGGTTCGCCTATCCTGTTTTTGAAGTAACCATGAAAGGGAGATTTTTGGATATGGGAAAGTTCCTTGAAGGTCTAAATGAAAAGGAGGCAATAAGTAACATAATAAAGGGAAAAATTTACCTCAATGAGAAAGAGTATCCTGATGTTGTTGGAAAGATCACTCTGGAGATGAGAGCTTTTAAAGAGGGGATATGAGGGTAAGTAAGCCAGTCTTATTCGTTTTTATCTTCGCAATAGGCGTCTCACTCTATCTTTTTTTCTCTGACAAACCAAAAAAGGTAAGTGCTCCCAAAGAGGTCCCGTCCCAGCCTGTAACTTTACCTCCCCCTTCAAAACCTCAGACTGATAGCCTTCAAAGATCTAATGAATTTGCGAGATGGGCAAAGGATCCCTTTTTACTTCCAGAAAATGTGATAAAGAAGGAGGCTCAAGAAAAAAAAGGTCCTGAAGTCCCTCCTCTCCGCCTCCATGCGATAATAGAAGGAAAAAGGGGGAGAGTGGCCATATTAGGAGATGAGGTTGTGACTAAGGGTGATATAATAAAATCCGGCGAAAAGGTGGTGGAAATAAATAAGGAGAGTCTGACCCTTATGAGTAAGGATTCAAAGAGGGTTATTTTTCTTGAAAAACAATAGGGGGAGTTATGAAGAGACTATTCTTTATCTTATTTTTCATCCTTTCCTCCTGCGCCGTAACCCCAAAAGAAAAACCTCAAAAGGTAGAAGTGCCACCTCCACAGATACCAGTCCCATACCTCCCTCAGGAGGAAAAGGAGAAAAGGATAGTGATAGAAGGACCAAAAGAGATGTTCTCCTTTTCTCTAAGAGACGCAGATATAAAAGATGTCTTGAGAGCTATTGGTAAACAGACGAATTACAACATTGTTCTGGCACCTGAGGTTCAGGGGAAGATCACTGTGGACTTAAAGAACGTTCCTCTCGATAAGGCTCTCCAGTACATATTAGATCCTCTAAACTACACATTCAAAATAGAAGAAAGGACAATCTACATCTCAAAGCCGAAAATAGAAACGAGAATTTACCCAATAAACTACGTTGCCCTGAGAAAGAGAGCTATAAGTACGCTTAAGGGGACAACAGGGACGGAAAGGACCTCAAAGGAAGAAGCGGTACGTGTGGAAAGCGAAACTGAGTCTGACATTTTCAAAGTTCTCGAAGCTAACCTCAAGGAGTTCCTTTCCCCAGATGGGAAGCTAATAGTGAACAAGGATGCATCCCTTGTAACAGTAATGGATTATGAAAAGAACCACAGAAACATTGCCCTCTTCCTGGAGGCTATTCAGGCCTCTATCCAGAGGCAGGTTATGATTGAGGCAAGAATCGTGGAGGTGGAGCTGAACGAGAGCTCAAAAGAGGGTGTGAACTGGGCATACATAAACGCAAAATGGAACGATATTCAGATGAATGCGGAACAGGTTCTCGTCTCCACCCAGACAAAGTACTTTAACATACCGAGAATCACAGACGAAACGAAACTTCCCCCTCCTCCCACCCAGTACCTCCGTTTCGGCGTCTTAAGCGGAAAAAAGTTCGACGCATTTATAGATCTTTTGAAGACCTACGGAAAGATAAACATCATCTCTAACCCCAAGATAGCCACACTTAACAACCAGAGAGCGATAATCAAAGTTGCCACAGAGGATGTCTTTTTCGAATCCACGACTACTGTTACCGCCGGTGCACCTGCCACAACCACAACAACACCGAAGTACGTAACAATCGGCTTAATACTCGATGTGATCCCCCAGATAGACAGGGATGGAAATATAACGATGAACATCCATCCAGTTTTAACTGAAAAGGTGGGGGAGGCTAAATCTGGAGAGACAGGGACAGTTGTGGTAGCCCCTATCCTCGCGGTAAGAGAAGTTGACACGGTTATAAAGGTAAAAGAAGGGGAATCTGTTGTTATTGGAGGCTTGATAAAGGACAAAACAATAGATACGGAAACTGGGCTTAAAGGAGCCATGAGTGTTCCTCTTATTGGGAGTCTTTTCAAGACAAAGTCTAAGGAGAGCGTACGAACTGAGCTTGTGATCTTTCTCACCCCCAGGGTCGTATACGAGAGAGAGATTTCATGAGCTTTATTTTAGACGCATTAAAAAAGGCTGAAGAGGAAAGAAAAAAACTCGAATCCCGTATTCCTTTTCCTGGAAGGAGGCTCGAGAAAAAGAGAAGGCTCCTATTTTTGATCATACCTTTAGGATTATTAACCTTGGCTTTGGCGTTACTTCTCTCTACAGGGGGTTTGGATCTTCTCGCAAAGAAAAAAGTCAGCCCACCAAAGGAAGCCCAACTTTCCCCTCTCCCACAAAAAGTTTTAACCGAGAAAGAAAAAACAGAAGTAGTTACGGAAACTAAAAAGGAATTAAAGGAGGAACCGAAGAAAGAAAAGAAGGAATTTGAGGGAAAAAAGGATCTTCCTCTTCTTAAGCCGAAGAGGGCTTTATCTCATAAAGCCACTTTAGCCAAAAAGACCCTCCCCCCTATCCCAAAGGAGAATAAACCTTCTCATCCTAAAGAGGAACCGAAAATGGAGGAAGAAAAAGTCCTGAAGTTAGAGAAGGTAGATATGGAAAAGATAAACGCCCTTTTCAATGAGGCTCAGGAAATGGCGAGTAAGGGAAGATTTGGTGAGGCAAAAAGGATATATGCTCAGATACTTTCTGAAAAGCCGGACCATTTGGAGGCCCTGAACAATCTCGGACTGATTTACCTAAAGGAAGGTTTAAGAAAGGAGGCCTTATCCCTCTTCGGTAAGAGTTTGAGCCTGAAGACNAACTATCCTAAGGCCTATAATAACATCGGNGTCATATTAGCCCAGGAAGGGGAAAATAAATTGGCGGAAGAATATTTTAAAAAGGCGATTGAGCTTGAGGGAGGAATCGAACCGTANATAAATCTCGCAAATCTCNTAAGAAGCGAAAAAAGACAGGAGGAAGCAGAAAGGCTTCTTTTCTCATTGCTAAATAAGGGGGTAAAGGATCCCAATCTCTATCTTTCATTCGCACTGATTAAGGATGAAAAGGGGGAAAAAAGAGAAGCTATAAAGTATTACAGGGCCTATCTACGTGAGGCAGATTCAAAGGAGCAGAAAAACAGAGTTCTCGAGAGGCTTAAATACCTTGAAGGAATTTCTGGCAGCAATTGATAGGGCAAAGAAAGAAAGAGCAAAGAGCATATTCTTCTTTGAGGGCCTCCCACCTTATATCAAGGGCACAGGATTACAGAGAATAGAGGGGCTAACCTTTGAAAAAAAGGACGCAATGAGATTCCTTGAGAGCACACTCACAGATTGGCAACTTGAAACTTTCTTTAAGGAGAAGGAGATTGACTTTAGCGTTGAGATCCTATCTTCAAGGTTCAGGGTCAATTGCTTCTTAAGGAATGGATCAATAGGGATAGTCTTGAGGCCTATTCCTGAAGAAGTCCCTCCTTTTGAGGAGCTTCTTTTGCCCGAAGTCCTGAAGACCTTCGTTAGAATGAGACAGGGGCTTTTCCTCGTTACGGGCCCAACAGGTTCTGGAAAGTCGACGACTCTTGCTTCTTTAATCGATCTCATAAATGAGGAACGTTCCTGCCACATAGTAACAATCGAAGACCCTATAGAGTTCATCTTCAGACCAAAGAAATCGATAATAAGCCAAAGGGAGATTGGAAGAGATACAAAATCGTTCTCAGAGGCACTAAGACGGGTTTTAAGAGAAGATCCAGATGTCATCTTAGTTGGAGAGATAAGGGATAGGGAGACTATGAAGGTGGTAATAGAGCTCGCAGAGACAGGCCACCTTGTTCTCTCCACTTTACACACAAGGGATACTGTCCAAACCGTAAACAGGATAATCGACTTCTTTTTAGATGAGGAAAGGACTCCCATACTTGCACAGCTCTCTGATGTACTTCTCGGAGTATGTTCTCAAAGATTGATCCCCAGAATAGATAAGATAGGTTTTGTCTGTGCCTGCGAGGTACTTAAAGTAACCGAAGGTGTAAGAAATCTGATAAGGGAGGGTAAAGTCCACCAGATACCCCATCTTATGGAATCTCAGAAGAAGGAGGGGATGATAAAGTTTGATAGTTCAATCCTTGAACTCGCAGGGAAAGGGTATATTGCCATCCCGGAGGCAATAGAGCATGCAAAAGAAGAGAAGATCTTCATAGAGAAGGTGAAAGATGTAAGACCACGTAGTCTCACTTCCTATATAAAGAGAGGCACAATCACAGTGGAAAGGGAAAATACGCTCTACCAGATTGACACATCAGATATAGAATTCATGGATTCTTCCGGCATGATTCTTTATACTCCAAGTGGCCTCTTTTTTAAGGAAGGCCCCTACAAAAAGACGAATGAGCAGAACTTCATCGTTGACTATTCGATCCTTCACGGGAGAAAAGACTCTTTCGGACTTGGAGCTTTCTTCTCAATGGAATACTTTATAAGGGACGTGAGAGTCGTGAAGGAGAGTTATATTCTGGGAGTTTCACTCACTCTTGAGTCCGCTTACGAGGTCCAATTTCCAACTCCCTTTTTTGAGCTTACCTTAGAAAATGACTGGCATTCACTTTTGATCAATGTACCCTCTCACTTAAGAGGGAAATCTGTGAAGATAGTGGCTATAGTCTTTGACAAAGACATAAGGGAGATGTTCATTAGAAATGCGAGATTCTTCTAAAGGAGGGAGAATTTGGATATAATTGGACTACTTGAGGAGACAGTAAGAAAGGGAGCATCAGATTTACACCTCTTAGAAGGCCTCCCACCAACACTGAGGGTAGATGGAGATCTTTTGCCCTTAGGTGCGAAACCTCTCACCTCCGCAGATCTCTATTCCTTTCTCCATCAATTACTTCCCGAGGATAGGAAGAACAGGTTTCTAAAAGAAAAGGAACTCGACTTCGCCTATGAGTTCAAAGGTAGGGCGAGGTTCAGGATAAATCTTTACGTGCAGAGAGGAAGCATAGCATTCGCAATCAGGTTTATCCCCTATGAGATACCAAAGCTCGAAGACCTTAACCTTCCACCAGTCCTTAAAGAACTCACAAGGAGGCAAAGCGGACTGATCCTCGTTACGGGACCTACGGGTTCAGGAAAATCTACTACTTTGGCCTCCATGATAAATCTCATAAATGAGGAACGTTCCCTTCATGTGGTAACAATAGAGGATCCAATAGAATACGTGTATACGCCAAGAAGATGTGTCATATCACAGAGAGAGGTCGGGGAGGATACACATTCATTCGGAAATGCACTCAAGCATGTCTTAAGGCAGGATCCGGATGTCATACTCATTGGAGAAATGAGGGATCTCGAGACCATGCAGGCCGCAATTACGGCTGCTGAGACCGGACACCTCGTATTTTCAACCCTCCATACCACATCTGCACCCCAGACAGTGGATAGGATAATAGATGTTTTTCCACCTCATCAGCAATCCCAGATAAGATCTCAGTTATCGATAACCCTCGAGGCTGTAATAACGCAGAGGCTCCTAAAAAGGGCAGGAGGAGGGCGGGTGCCTGCCTGTGAAATACTTATCGCAACTCCTGCCTTGAGGAATCTTATAAGAGAGGGAAAGACGCACCAGATATATTCTCTCATGGAACTCGGGAGGGAATACGGGATGCAGACGATGGAAGATGCCCTAAATGATCTATTGAGAAAGAGGCAGATAACAAGAGAAGAGGCTTCCTCTGTGGCAAAGATGGTAGAATATTTGAAAGGGTAAGGGATCTTGAGAAAAAGACTTGGTGAGCTTCTCCTCGAAGCTGGAAAAATAAAGCCGGAAGATTTAAGTAAGGCCCTCTCGGAACAGAGAAAGTACGGAGAAAAACTTGGAAGGGTCCTTGTAAAGATGGGACTCTTAACTGAAAGGGAGATCATAGAAACACTTAGTACTCAACTTAGAGTTCCCATAGTAAACCTTGATAAGCTCGATATTGACCCTGAGGTAATAAAAATTGTACCTCCAGAAATAGCTACCGCTTACATGATAATCCCGATAGGGAGGAATTTAAACGTACTTAAAGTCGCAACTTCAGATCCCCTCGATATTACGGGAATAGATGAGGTATCGAGGGTGACAAAGGCGGAACTCCAGATATTCCTTGCTACAGAGTCCGAGATAAAAAGGGCGTTGCAAAAGTATTACGGGGCAAAGACTCTCGTTGAGGAGACCTTAGAGGAGATAAAGGAAAAGGAAGTTGCTCAAGAAGAGGAAGAAGTGAGGGAGGAATTAGCTATTGAGCAGGCTGATGAGGAACCTGTTATAAAATTCGTAAATACCCTCATCTCCCAGGCTATAAAGGATGGGGCATCTGATGTGCACATAGAAGGCTATGAAAAGTACATGCGGATAAGGATGAGGATCGACGGGAAACTTATGGACATACCATCCCCACCAAAAAAGATGTTCCTTCCTATCGTTTCAAGNATAAAAATAATGGCAAACATGGATATCGCAAAGACGAGGGTTCCNCAGGATGGGAGATTCGATGTAAAGGAGAATGGGANAGAGGTGAGTGTGAGGGTTTCAACCTACCCTTCCATTTTTGGAGAAAAAGTCGTTCTCAGATTGCTTGACAAAACGGTCTCCCTTTATGCCCTCGACAGGATAGGACTCCTTGAAGATGACGAAAGAAGGATAAGGCGGATTCTAAAAAAACCGTATGGTTTCATTCTTTCAACTGGTCCGACAGGTTCTGGAAAAACAACGACTCTTTACGCCATGCTCAACTATCTCAACAGTCCCGAAAGAAACATAGTTACGATAGAGGATCCCATAGAATATACGATAGAGAACATCACTCAGGCTCAGATAAACGTAAAGGCAGGATTTACCTTCGATCAGGGATTGAGGGCCATCCTTCGCCAGGATCCAGATGTAATAATGGTCGGTGAGATAAGAGACAGGGAAACTGCTGAAGTTGCGGTCCATGCAGCACTGACTGGCCATATAGTTCTTTCCACCTTCCATACGAACGATGCACCATCTGCACTTACAAGGCTAATCGAGATGGGGGTTGAACCCTTTCTTGTGGCTTCCTCTGTCACCTGCATCATAGCGCAGAGGCTTGTAAGAAGACTCTGCGGGGAATGTAAGGAAGAGTATACTCTGCCTCGGGAACTCGCTCAGGAGCTTGGACTTAAAGAAGGTTTAAGGATTTTTAGGCCAAAGGGTTGCCCTACCTGTAAGGAGACAGGATATAAAGGTAGAATAGGTATATTTGAGATACTCATAATGGACGATGAGATAAGGGAAATGGTCATGAGGAAATCACCAAGCGATCTGATAAGAAAAGTGGCGAAAGAAAAGGGTATGGCCGAGATGAAGGAGGATGCGCTGAGGAAGGTTTCTTTAGGTATAACGAGCCTCGAAGAGGCCCTCTCCGTCACTCAAGTGGAGTAAAGGATGGGGAGATTCAACTATAGGGCGAGGGATGAAAATGGCAAGCTGGTGACAGGGACTATGGAGGCTGAGAATAAGATCTCTGTTTACATGCGCCTCGATAGTCTCGGACTTATGCCCCTTTCTGTTGAGGAAGAAAAGCCCTCCTTTGATTTAAAAGAGCTCTTCGCCCGTTACCAGAGAGTGAAGTACGACGACCTGATATTTTTTACAAGGCAACTTCAGACGATTGTGAGATCCGGCATCCCTTTGATCGCGGGATTGAGAAGCCTTGAAGAACAGACGGCGAATGCGAGGCTGAAAAAGGCAATAAGGGATATTTATCAGGATGTGGATAGGGGTTTGAGTCTTTCTGATGCTATGTCAAAGCACAGGAATATATTTTCTGAGATCTACATAAGCATGGTGAGGGCAGGAGAGGTGGGGGGTGTACTCGATGAAGTGCTCGAAAGGCTTGCGGGTATTTTAGAATTTCAGATGAAAACAAAGGAGATGTTAAAAAGTGCAATGCGTTATCCTCTTATGGTTACTGTAGGAATAGTCGTTGCTTTCTTTGTCCTTGTCACATTCGTGATCCCCCGTTTCGCAGCCCTTTTCAAAGGATTCAAGATGGAGCTCCCTCTGCCCACAAGAGTCCTCCTCCTTATAAATAGCCTTGTACAGGCTTATGGTCCTTTCATCTTCGGCGCCATATTTGCAACTGGCATAATAGGTTACCTCTATTTCAGGAGTCAGAGTGGGAGGCTCGTCTTTGATAGGCTTAAACTAAAAATCCCCATAATCGGCCCGATACTTTTAAAGATAAGCATGAGCAGATTTGCCTACATGTTCGAAAACATGATAAGGGCGGGTGTTCCCATTATGAGAACCCTCGATATCGTATCAAGGACAGTGGGAAATGAATATATTGCCCAGAAGATATCGGAAATAGCGGGAAAGATAGAAAAGGGGAAAGGTATTTCGAAACCCTTGAGGGAGAGCAGGATATTTCCCTCCCTTGTTGTCCATCTCGTTCAGACAGGTGAGGAAACAGGATCTCTCGAGGAGATGCTAAGGGAAGTATCGACTCATTATGATAGAGAGGTCACGTACTCCATATCAAGACTTTCAGCATGGATAGAACCTGTAATGACAGTTACCCTTTCAGTTATGATCCTCTTCCTTGCCCTCGCAGTGCTCCTTCCCTGGTGGAACATGATGCAGGCAATAAGGGGTGGGACTTGAGCATCTTTAGGGATCCGAAGAACCTAAGGTACAGTCTCAGGACTATTATTCCCCTCATTGTCTTCCTTGCGAGTCTTCTCTCCTTCGCCTTTTCACCAAATATTGTCTTCCTTAAAGGTCCTCCGATCCTCTGGGTCCTTTTCATCTCCCTTTTCAGCGCCTTTTGCTCTTTTTTAGTTGTGACAGGTATGACATCACCTCTTAAGGAACTTCTCGAAAAGGCGGAGAAGATGGTATGGCTCGAAAAGAAGGGAGAAAGAGGTGAACTCCTCGAGATATATGAGCTCCTTCAGAGACTTGTTGAAGCTGCTTCAAAAAGCGGCTACGAGATAAATAGGGGTGAGGTGGAAAGGCTCGACTATCTCATTCCCCTGGGTGTTATGGCCTCATCCACTGCTCATGAGATAAAAAACCCAATTGCAACGATAAGGGGCTTAACTGAACTTCTCATGGAGCGACTAAAAGGAGAGGAGAGGCTCTACCTCGAAAGGATCGTGGAGGCAGTAGAAAGGGCAGATGGATTTTTAAGTTCCCTCCTTGACCTCTCCGATAGAGAAATATTCCCCGAGCACTTCTCTTTGAGAGAGCTTGTTATCGAAATAGTAGATGGACTTAAAAGAGAATTTCCTCAAGTCGAATGTGAACTTCTCATAGGGAATTATAAGATCCTGGCTGATAGAACAAAGATATACCAGGCCATAACTAACATTTTGAGGAATGCCTTCGAATACGAAAGAGAGGGTGGATATGTGAAGATCGAAGGAACTTTTCATAAAAACGGGCTTATGATCTCAATTTTCAATAAAAGCTCACTCATCGATCGATCTGACCTTCCCCACATATTCAAGCCATTTTTTACGAGGAAAAAAGGGGGAAGGGGTCTCGGGCTTTACATAGCAAGAAGAAATATAAGGCTCCACGGAGGGGACATAAAGGTCAAAGTGGAAAATGGGACAACTTTTGATATCTTTTTGCCTTTGAGGGTTGAAGATGGAAAAGATCCTCATAGTAGAGGATGACAAGGGAGTAAGGTTTTTCTTAGAACAGGCATTAAAGGATGAGGGTTACGAAGTAATAGGGAAAGAGTCCTTCGAGGATGCATTAAGCCTCATAGATGGCGCTCTCTCCCTTATCATCATGGACATAAAGCTTCCTGGCATAGATGGTCTTTCAGCAATAGAGGAGATAAAAAAGAGGGTCGATGTGCCCATAATAGTCGTAACGGCATTTGGAACAAAAAAGAACGCCCTTCAAGCAATAGAAAAAGGTGCGACAGATTTCTTCACTAAGCCCATCCCTCTTGAAGAGCTAAGAATTGTCGTAAAAAGGGCACTTAAGAGAAAATCGATAGAAGAGGAGCTTCAAAAAAGAAAAGAGGAGGCGTTAAAAGAGAAGGAGTTCGAAGGCTTCATATTCGCCTCAGAGGCGATGAAAGAGATTTTAAAGACCGTTCAGAAGATCGCGCCTACGGATCTTTCAGTTCTAATAACGGGAGAGACCGGGGTCGGGAAGGAGATCATTGCAACCATCATCCACAGGCTCTCAGGTAGAAAAGGGGAATTCGTCGCTGTAAACTGTGCCTCCATTCCTGAAAATCTCCTGGAAAGCGAGCTTTTTGGCTACGAAAAAGGTGCCTTCACAGGAGCCACAATTCAGAAAAAAGGGAAGTTCGAGCTCGCAGAAGGTGGTTCGATTCTTCTCGATGAGATAGCAGAGATGGGTTTTCCACTCCAGGCAAAGCTCTTACGAGTGATAGAGAAAAAGGAAATAGAGAGGCTCGGTGCGCTAAAACCAAAACCAATCGATGTGAGAGTTCTTGCGACTACAAATAGGGAGATGGAAGAGGAGATAAAAAAAGGCAGGTTCAGAGAGGATCTTTATCACAGGCTTTCCCAGATACATATCCACATTCCGCCACTCAGGGAAAGGAAAGAGGACATAGAGGCCCTTTTGGAGAGGTTCCTCATCGACTTAAGCAAGGAAAGGGGTTTATCTTTAAGGCTCGAGGAAAAGGCAAAGAAGATACTTATGGATTATCCCTTTCCAGGGAATGTGAGGGAGTTAAAAAATATGCTACGGAGTGCCTCTTTTTTATGCGAAGGAGGAGCAATCAGTGTGGATGATCTTCCTCTATACATTAAGGGTAAAGCCTCTTTTTCTTCTAAATTCAAGGGAAGTCTTGATGAGTCCATATCACAGGTGGAGAGAAAGATGATAGAGGAAGCATTGAAAAAGGCAAGGGGGAATCAGAGGAGAGCTGCAAAAATACTCGGAATATCTGAGAGGAGCATGTGGTACAGGGTAAAGAAATACGGGATAAGCACAAGAGAAGATTAGTTGGCACATCTTTTGCTAAAGCACTAAAGAGATGATCTCCAGGGGGATAACGCTTCTCGAGCTCATAATAATCATCATAATAGTCGGTCTTTTTGGATACATCGCTTTTGTGAAATACCTTGACTTCACAAAAGATGCGGCCGATGCCCAGGCAAAGAGGATCTGTAGCGCTCTACGAGGCGCGAATACACTCCTTTACACAAAATCGGCGGTCTCTGGTGGTACCTATACTATGGGAGACCTTCTATCGAATATTGAGACAGATAATCTTCTTGAAATTCAAGGGACTCTCACATCTCAGGCAAAAATACGGGGTTATCTCTATACCTATTCTATGGATCAAGAGGGTTCCGCGAATTATCTACCAAAGATAGTCTGTTCAGTAGAAGAGGGACCTACCCCATCGACAACAACAACGACAACCTCGACGACAACTTCCACAACCACGACAACCACAAGCACAACAACGACAACAACAACGACAACGACAACCACTACAACCAGCACAACTACAACAACGACAACCACTACTACCACGACGACAACGACTCTTACACCTTGCTCTTACTGCGGATATTATAGCAGCCTTAGTGCCTGCCAGGAGGTTTGTGATGGCATCTGTCTGCGGCGGAGATGCGGTAATAACTCTAACTGCTACTGGTGCCGGCCGATCATACCCCCTCCCCCGCCCCCCGAACCGTTTTAAGGATTTTCCTTGTTGGCCATAATCCTTACCCTTTCCTTTCTTCTTACTACCTTTAACCCCTTCCTTCTTTTTCTCCCTACAATTCCGGCTGGTGGAGATACACCATCCCATTTTATGAGCGCCCTTTACTTAAAGGATTACCTTTTGCCACATGGAAAGATAATGGGATGGTTTCATGGAAACTATGCGGGCTTTCCTATCTTCTACCATTATTTTCCCCTTCCATTTCTTCTCTCAAGTGTTCTTTCATTCTTTATCCCCCTTCAAATATCCTTCAAGCTCGTAACAGCTTTAGGAACACTTCTTCTTCCCATCTGTGTTTACGGTCTTTTCAGGCTCATAAGGTTCAAAGAGCCTGTCCCTTCTCTTTCTGCCATATTCTCCCTTGCCTTTCTCTTCAACGAAAAAAATTCCATGTGGGGAGGGAATATACCGAGTACCCTTGCAGGAGAATTTTCCTTCTCTTTGAGTCTTTCCCTTCTCTGTCTTTTGCTTGGCTTCTTTTATAGAGCGCAAACTGAGGGTCGCTATATCGTCCTTTCAGCAATTCTTCTTTCCCTCACAATTCTTTCCCACGGCTATACAGCACTCCTTTTTCTTTCAACCCCTCTCTTCTTCATCCTTTGGAAAGAAAAGTTTCTTTCTTCTATCAAGATAACTCTATACGTTTTCTCAGTAGGATTCGGCCTTATTGCCTTCTGGTTCTTGCCCTTTCTTTTCAACCTTCCCTACACAACACCCTTTGAATTCAGGTGGGGATTTTCTTCTATCCTTGAGATCTTTCCACCTATCCTCATCCCCTTTTTTGCACTTTCCATTTACGGGTTTTTCCTTTTCAGAAAAGAGAAGAAAGCCCGGTTTCTGATTTTTTTGTGCCTCTTTTCCCTTCTCTTGTACTTTTTTGCCCCCTTCTTAGGCCTCGGGGATATAAGGTTCCTCACCTTAACCCAGTTCTTTCTCACAGTCTCAGGGGGAATCATCTTTCAGAAGAAAAAATGGGGAGAAAATCTGGTGAGACTTGCCATTCTTTTTGCCTTCGTTTTGATCGTTTTCTGGGTAAGACTTAATACGTCGTATATAGATAAATGGGTAAAATGGAACTATCAAGGACTTGAGGCATCCCCTGCATTTTTCGAATATAAGGCTATATTCAACTATCTGAAAGAGAATAACGATGGGGGAAGGGTGGCTTACGAACATTCCCCAATTCACGAAAGGGCGGGAACGATGAGGATCTTTGAGCTCATGAAGATGTTTACTGGAAGGGATACGTTAGAGGGACTCTACATGCAATCTTCCATCACATCCCCCTATGCTTTTTACATCCAGGCAGAGATCTCAAAGGAGCCATCCGCACCATTTTCTCAATACCCTGTAGATGGGATGAACCTGAAAAAAGCTTCAAAACACCTATCCATGTTCGCAGTAACCCATGTTGTTGTGGTAAGCGAGGAGGTAAAGAGAAAGATGAGGGAGATGAAAGACAATTACAGGCTTGAAAAAAGAATTGGGGACATGGAGATATATAGAGTCCTTCCAACAGTTGATAGGATTGTAGCCCCCTGCCACTTCGAACCAAATCTATTCACTGGAAAAGATTGGAAGAAGGCCTTTTACGAGTGGTTCAGAAGGGGGGAGACTCTCCATATTCCCCTTTTATTTGGAAAGGACGATGGGAGAATCCGACTGAAAGCAAAAGACTTAGATGAGATAAAAGAGGTTCCTCTTTGCGTTGACCCTTACACCATAAAGGTAAAGGTCTATCCTGAAAGGATAGACTTTGAAACGACCCTTATAGGCCACCCCCACATAGTCCGGGTCTCATACCATCCATTCTGGAAGGTTTATGGAGCAAAGACCATATATCTCTGCGCCCCATCCTTCATTCTCCTTATCCCTGAAACAAACCAGGTCTCCCTTATCTTTGAGGAAAACATGGTCCATTATGCGGGATGGGCCTTCTCTTTTTCCTCCCTCATTTTGCTCCTCACATATGCCCTGAGAAGCATGAAAATCCTGTAAAAACCCTCATGAAGAAGATTGAAATGGCTTTCTCTTCTATCCTCGCAGAAAACGGGGATTTCAATTATTTTTTCATGCTCAGATATTGCCTTAAGGCAAAGGGCAAAAACGTAATGGGTGTGCCTGTCTATAATGTCCAGGTGTCTAAGAACAAAGCTTCTTTTATAGGCCTTTGCACCTATGGAATAGTCAGTGAAGGGTAGTCTGAGAAGGCTTTTCGCAAGGAAGATATAAAAAGACCCTGCAATTTTTCTGAAAAAACCCCTCCTTTCAGCGCCAGTCCTTTTTGACCCTATGACTATCACTGCTTCCTCGAGTAATCTACTGGCCTCCTCCACAAAGGAAAAATCATGGGGGAGATCCATATCGAGGCAGATCAAATGCTCGTATTTTGCATTGAGTACGGCCTCCTTAAATGCCAATCCAGCCCCTCTCTCATCTATCCTCAGCGACCTTACCTCAGGATTGGTATCTTCAAGTGATCTGGAGAGAGAATACGTTTTATCAGTCGATCCATTATCGACAAGCAAAATTTCAAAAAGGACAGATCTTTGTCGAAGAAAGGATAAGAGCCTAACCGTATTTGGCACGATTATTCGTTCCTCGTTGTGGACAGGAATGACGATGCTTAACGGGTTTTCCACAGAGCTATTATACATCTAATGAAAAAAAGATGGCACGACTTATGCAAACTGCTCGCCAGAAATGGGTGAGAATGTAAGGGAAAAAGTCTTAAAAGCTGCTCTTCGAGCAAGATTCCTCCCTTCGCCAATTACCTTTGATCGGGTGGCGCTGAATCTCTTTTCTAATCCGGGGATGACCTTTGACGATCTTTGTACTCTCTTAGAGTGCGACTGCGCGATCCATCTGAAGATCCTGAGCATCGCAAACAATCCCTTTTACTCTAATGGTTCTGAAATATTCTCCTTTTTGACTGCCGCACGACTTATTGGATACGAAGATCTAAGAAACATCGTCTTCTCTCTTCTCCTTCAAAATAGCGCCCATCCACTCCCCTTTCAGAATAAGGAACTCCTTATTTCCATTTTCAAGCACTCTCTTTACGTTGCCGTAGCGGCAGAGGTTCTTGCAAAAAGAACATTTGTTGAAGATCCATCTAAAGCCTTTTCGGTAGCCTTAGTTCATGACATAGGAAAGCTCCTACTTCTTACAACTCTTAAGGAGTATGGTGAGATAGTCGAGGAGGCCGAAATAACCGGTCAGGATCTTTCAGTCCTCGAAAGGGAAAGATTGGGGGTAGACCACTCTGAGGTAGGTGGGCTCCTTGCGCGCAGATGGGGACTTCCCTCGCTCTTTGTCCATGTAATCTCCGAACACCACAAAAGACCGGATAATCATGGTCTCCCTGGAATTATTTACTCCTGTGATAGGTTCTCGCTTTCTCAAGAAGACCTCGGCCATTTTGGCTTTATACTCCGCGGAGCCCGCGAGGAGGTAGAAAGGGAGTACGAAAGAAAGCTCACCCCCCTACAATTTTTGTTGACAGCTACAGAAATTGTAGATAAATAGATAGTCGAAGGTGGTATGAGGGCTTAAGCCAAAGACTTACAAATAAGGGTACGAGTCTTGCAAAAGAACTTACAAAAACTTTTGGGAGGTTGGAGATGAAAAGAAATTTAGAGACGAAAAGGGCTTCACACTGATCGAACTAATCATAATCATTATCATTTTGGGCATCCTCGCAGCGGTTGCTATCCCGAGGTATATTGACATGAAGAAGCACGCAGCAGATGCAACAGCAGATGCAGTACTTGGAGCGCTAAGGGGGGCAGAGACGATAAAGTTCTCAAATTACTTGCTTAAGGGTACAGATTATACTCTAAAGGATGTCATTGAAGGGGCACAGGTTGAGGGCGCAAGCGTAACATACCATTCTGCGGGAACAGGTGGGACTATTACCGTTGCAAGCAACCAGTATACCTTCGGGTATACTCCGCATGGCACTGACAAACCAGGCCAGTTTACAAAGGGCTGGTAAAAAATAGGAGGAGTAAGCATGAAGGCATTAAAGAACACAAAAGGTTTTACTCTTATCGAGCTCATAGTGATCATCATCGTCTTGGGAATTCTGGCTGCAACAGCGATACCGAAATACGTCGACTTGACAAAAGAAGCAAGGGAAGCCACAGCAAGGGGCATACTTGGCGGCATGAGGGGCGCGAACGCTCTGCTCTTCGCTGACAGGGCCCTGAAGGGCACAACAGGTACCTACACGATCGGGGATGTGTACGCTGCCGCCCAGGTCAGTGGAGTCGAGGCCACTACGCCCGGGACAGATCTTTCAATGCAGATCAAAGTAGGGGGTGAAGCGTATACCTATACCATGGACACAACGGGTCAAGCGCCGACTACCCTTCCAGTAGTGGGCGTTTCGAACAAGAACTGGTAAAGGAGACCTTGGTGAGGGGCCTTCTGCTCTGGGACAAGAGCTGCTCTCCCCGCAGCTCTTGTCCCCTCTTACGTTCAGAAGAACTGTAATGAAGTCTGGACTCAATGACTGAGAGTCTACGGTTGGGGTTGTCTATGTCTCGCCTCCAAATGCTGTGCTTCTGAAGCACTATCCCTGGGGGCAATTCCTCCGAGTGAGTGAATCTTTCGAGCTGTGCCTGGCTAAGAACGGTGAAAGGGACCTGGACAGATTAGAAGGGGTCAGAGCTGAGAATTCTCAGGGAACAGGCATCCTGCACTGGCTTACATCTACTGGGGGACCGTCCGAGTCCTCAACATCGTGTGCTAACCTGTTCCAATTCAGTTCTCAAAGGGAGGGAGCCTAACCCAGCGGGAGCTCGCAAGGAGGCTTAAGCTCGGCCTCACTAAATTTCCTATTTTTTGTGCCCAAGTACTGCACAAAAGTAAACCGGCTGTAACTCCGTGTACCCTTAGGTTCCAAGCACCAAGCACAAGCTACTCGAGTTCGTACGACCAGTAATACTTTATACCGCTTTCTTTGAGATAGGTCTCTATTGAAGGGTGATAATCATGGGCAACAAAGAGAAGGTATGTCTCTTTCTTTTCCCTTTTTCCGATCTCTTCTGCAATCTTCAGAAATCTCCTTATTTCGCTTTTCGAAGGCCTCACCTTCACTTCCCCTAATAAGAGGATCTTTTCCCCATTTCTTTTTCCCTCGCCCCAGAGGTT
>JGI20130J15133_1000650_pt1 | contig 31930 bp, 26 predicted proteins | sample WasSprMetagenome_FD_15133 | JGI IMG/M metagenome (IMG submission 15133) | reverse complement strand
GGGCCCAAAACGCCGGCAAACCCTAAGCCTACGAGGGTGGGCCAAACGGGGGTGGAGGGGGCGCAGCCCCCTCCCAGGGGGTTTGAGGGATGTGCCCCCAAGAACTTTAAAATAGGGGGCGAGTTGTCCGCATTAGCAACCCCGCCACAAGTGGGACCCCAAACGCTGGCAAACCTTAAGCCACGAGGGTGGGCCAAACGGGGGGTCCAGGGGGCGCAAACTCCTATGGCGGGGGGTTGTGGGGAGTGTCCCCCCACAAAACCAAAATTAGGGGCGAGTTGTCCGCATTAGCAACCCCGCCCACGAGTGGGGCCCAATACGCCGGCAAACCCTAAGCCTACGAGGGTGGGCCAAACGGGGGTGGAGGGGCGCAGCCCCCTCCCAGGGGGTTTGGGGGATGTGCCCCCAAGAACTTTAAAATAGGGGGGGCGAGTTGTCCGCATTAGCAACTCCGCCACGAGTGGGGCCCAAAACGCCGGCGAACCTTAAGCCCACGAGGGCGGGCAAGGGGGGTCCAGGGGGCTTCGCCCCCTGGCGGGGGGCCGTGGGGGGTGTCCCCCACAAAACCAAAATTGGGACGAGTTGTCCGCATTAGCAACCCCGCCACGAGTGGGACCTAAAACGCCGGCAAACCCTAAGTCTACGAGGGTGGGCAAACGGGGGGTCCAGGGGGGCAAAGCCCCCATGGCGGGGGGCCGTGGGGGGGGTCCCCCACGAAACCATAAAAGGGGGAGCAAAACAAAAGGCTAAATGGCCTCTATCTTGAGAAGCTTAGCAGCATTTTCCCCCAAGATGCGCTCAAGCCCCCGCTGGGATAGACCCGAATTCTTAATCTGCTCTATAAATGGCCCAGGCCTAACAAGAGGAAAATCAGTCCCGAAAAGAATCTTGTAGCGCAAAATCTCCCCAACGATGGGGAAAATCTGAATATCATACAAGAAAGGCGTAGCCGCCGTATCGTAATAAACACGAGCCAATTTCTCCCGAACCTTGGGCATAAGCTCGTAAAACGGAAGCCCCCCTCCCCAGTGGCTGCACACCAAAGTCAGCTCCGGATGGTTTTGAATGAAGTTATAGACAATTCCAGGACTTATGGTGCCTTTACCCCGGTAATTGTGCCCAACCGGCTCGCTTGTGTGAACCATCAGGGGGACATCGTAAGCCACCGCAGCCGCTACCACAGGGGTCATTATGTCCTCATCATCCAAAGCATAACCTTGCCCGTTGGGCATCAACTCCCCTATGCCCTTCATCCCCGCCTCAATGCACCGCTCTATCTCCCGAACCGCCTTGTTCCCAGCTCTGGGCTGGACAGCGGCAAAGCCATAAATCCGGCCTGGGTAACGCTTCATCGCATCCAAGACGTAATCGTTGCAGCACCGACAAAGGCCCATATCGGACCAAGCGAAGGAGAAGGCTACGGCTGCATCCACCCCATCCTCATCCATAACTTGGATGAGCTCATCCGCCGTAATCATCTTAGCCCTGGGGCTGGAGTAAAGGACCTCAAACCAGCGGTCCCTTTGGAAGAACTTCTCCTTGTTCTTTATGACCTCTGGCGGGAAGATGTGGACGTGGAAGTCTATCACCTTCATGCTCGCCTCCTTAGAGAGGTGGTCTTTTCAGGTGCCATTGGGTGGCTTGCTCGTAAGCGTAGGCGACTCTGAGGATTTTCTCCTCCCCGAAAGCTGGGCCCATTACCTGCAAGCCCACGGGTAAGCCCTCGGAAAAGCCGCAAGGGATGGATATGGCACAAATCCCCGCCAGGTTAACGGGGATTGTGAAGACATCGGAAAGATACATTTTGAGCGGGTCTTCCACTTTCTCCCCAAGCTTGAAAGCCACCGTGGGAGAAGTAGGAGCAACGATTACATCCACCTTCTCAAAAGCTTCATCAAAATCTTTTTTGATGAGGGTGCGCACTTTCTGAGCCTTAAGGTAATAAGCATCGTAATAGCCGGCCGAAAGGGCGTAGGTTCCAAGCATTATGCGCCTTTTTACCTCAGGTCCAAAGCCGTTCCCCCTGGTCAGACGGTATTCCTCCCACAGTTCGGAAGCAGGGATGTAAAGCCCGTACTTAACCCCATCGTAACGGGCAAGGTTGGCCGAAGCCTCCGCCGGAGCTATGAGGTAATAGGTTGGGAGGGCATACTTGGTGTGAGGTAGGCTTATCTCCACGACCTCCGCCCCAAGCTCCTCCAGGCAATCTATTGCCTCCCGAATTGCCTTCTCAACCCCTTCCTCCATCCCTTCAATGAAATACTCCTTGGGCACACCCACTTTTACCCCCTTCACCTCAGGGACAAGGGCCTTGAGGTAATCGGGGACCGGATAATCAACAGAGGTGGAATCTTTGGGGTCATGTCCGGCAATGACGGATAGAAGCAAAGCAGCATCTGTAACATCCTTAGTTATCGGGCCGATTTGGTCCAGGGAAGAAGCAAAGGCCACGAGGCCATAGCGGCTCACACGGCCATAGGAAGGCTTGAGGCCGGTAACCCCACAGAAAGCCGCCGGCTGACGCACACTGCCACCGGTATCCGTCCCCAAGGAGCCGAGGCATTCTCCGGCCGCTACAGCCGCCGCGCTTCCACCACTTGACCCCCCTGGAACCCTCTCCAAATCCCACGGGTTGCGGGTTGGGAAAAAGGCTGAGTTCTCGGTAGAAGAACCCATCGCGAACTCGTCAAGGTTCGTCTTTCCCACTATCACGGCCCCGGCTTCCTTAAGCTTCTCTACAACGGTGGCATCATAGGGAGGGATGAAGTTTTCCAAGATGCGAGAGGCACAGGTGGTGCGTATCCCCTCGGTGCAAATTATGTCCTTTATGGAGATAGGGATGCCCAGCAGTGGGCTGAAGCTTTCCCCTGCCTTCCGGTGCCGCAATATCTTTTCATCGGCAAGGCGAGCTTGTTTGAGAGCAAGCTCCGGGGTTATGGTGATGTAGGCTTTGACAAGGCCTTCCACTTTCTCAATCTGCCTGAGGACAGCCTCAGTAAGCTCAACCGAAGTCGTCTGGCCTTCTTTCAAAAGCTTATGAGCCTGGTAAATGGAGAGATGGTGCAGGGCTGATTCCATCGCTTGCTACTCCAGAACAACCTTGACTTTTACGTAGCCCTCAACCTTCTGAGGGGCATTGGCCAAGATTTTATCCCTGTCAAAAGACGGGGCAGGCGTATCCTCCCGCATGACATTGCGAAGGGGGAGCACAGTGGCCGTGGGGGGAATCAAAGAAGTATCAATTTCCTGAAGCATGGCAAAGTAATCCAGAATTGCCGAAAGCTGGCGCTGCATCTTCTCCTTTTCCTCTTCGGTCAAGTAAAGCTTGGCCAAATCCGCTATGTGCTCCACTTCTTCCCGAGTTATGGCCATTTCACCCTCCCAGCATTCCCTTTATGATAACATCTACTGCCTCTTCCTCCGAAAGGCCACGGGCCATTAGGGTCTCTAACCCCTTTTTATCCACCGTTCCTATAGCTGCTTCATGGGTGACGTAGGCACTGGGGTGCCTGACCGAAACCAGTGGGACGGCGATGGCTATGGCTTCATCCCGCACTATTTCAATGCAATCCACATGCCCTCGTGTAAATGGGGCATTGCCTTCGGTAACGCCATGGACTTCGCTCCTGGCTTTTTCTCTCACGGCTATGCGCGATTTAGCCAAGCCCCTCGCTTTCTCCCCATTGAGGCGAATGGCCTCTTTTACCAAGATGGAATCATCGCCGTAGCCGTATGCTTTGGCGACAAGCTCTGCTACCCCATAAGGCCCTACATCCACCACATAATCCAACTCCAACCTTCCGACTCGCCCAATTGTGAGGTTGAACTCGGAGAAATATTGCCCACCCTCTTCTACCGCAACCCTGGCTTTGGGAAGGACCACCGTCCCACCTCTTTCGCCGTGGTAGTGGCTTTCGCGGTAATGCATAAGGGCACCTTTGCCCACATGAATTGTGGAATCCATGATGTGCCTGACATCTAAAGCGTTGGGGAAGGTGCAGTGGGCGATGAAAGCCACTTGTGCCCCATCCCCTATCTCAAATTTAGAGTAAATCTCCTGGACCCCTTCCTGAGGCAGTACACCAAAGCAGAGGTGCACCGGGTATTCTAACTTAACCCCAGGCTCTACCCTTATCGTGGCCCTAATCCCTGAGGGAAGTTCCTCTGCTTCCATGTGGATTCCGGGGATTTCATTGGCAGCTAAAACTTTGTTGCTGCTCACCACAAGGCTTGCTATCCGGGATGATTTGAAGACTTCAGGTTTTCCGCCGGCCTTTTCGTATGCTTTTACTATAGCCTCAAACTCGGTAGCTATCTTATACGTAACGCTCATAATCCTCCTCGCTCTCCACTGGTTCTGCGAGTTCACAAGGTATGCACCGGCGAGCATAGTGCTCCCGCACAACCTTCGGGTCACCGGTGCGGATTATTTCCCCTCCGCATATCAGGGAAGCAACATCAGCTACGGGGACCATCTCATCTCTATGGGTGATGAGGAGCACCGTGATTCCTTCGCTGGCCATCCGGCGTATAAGGCGGGCAATGTCCTCTAAGGATAGGACATCAATTCCGGAGTCGGGCTCATCTAAGATGGCCAGTTTAGGGTGCATGGCGTAAACTGCGGCCAGCTCAATCCGCTTCCGTTCCCCTCCCGATAAGCTCTCATCCACGTATCGGTTCAAATATTCGGATGGTGATAGCGCCACAGCTCTGAGGCTTTCCTCAATACGAGGCAGGGAAGGCTCCTTCATCCCCAAAGCTATGTAGTCTTTGACCTTAACCCCTTCAAAGCGTGCCGGCTCTTGCCAAGCCAGTGTTATACCGAGCTTTGCCCTCTCGGTTATGGAAAGGTCAGTTATCTCTTGGCCGTAGAAGAGGATGCTTCCTCGGGAGGGGCGGTATCCTCCTGAGCCTATTAGGGCATAAGCCAGAGTGGATTTGCCGGAGCCATTGCGCCCCAGTAAGCAATGCACCGTACCTTCTTCCACAACGAGGCTTACCCTTCGCAGTATTTCCCTTCCTTCCCTTTCCAACCAGAGGTCCTGAACCCTTAGGATTTCCCCCATAGCCGTCTCCCCTTTTTCTTTCTAACTATACAACGGAAACGGCCCGGGGTCAAGTTGACTAAGAGGGGGATTTTGGTTATAATATATAAGTGGGACGGGGCGTGGCGCAGCTGGCGAGCGCGCAGCGTTTGGGACGCTGAGGTCGGAGGTTCAAATCCTCTCGCCCCGACCAAAGATTTGCGGGAGTGGCGCAAAGGTAGCGCAACGGCCTTCCAAGCCGTGTGTTGCGGGTTCGAGTCCCGTCTCCCGCTTTGGGCCCATAGCTCAACGGTAGAGCGGCCGGCTCATAACCGGCGGGTTCCTGGTTCGAATCCAGGTGGGCCCACTTTCAAGGCGGCGTAGCCAAGTGGCAAGGCAGGGGTCTGCAAAACCCCGATTCGCCGGTTCGAATCCGGCCGCCGCCTTTATTTTTTACCTTAGGAGAAAATATGCCCCTTCTCTTGGCAATCGCCGGCTTCTTAGTAGGCTCTTTCCTCATCCGCCTGGCTAATTTCCTCGTTGACCACTGGGGAATTCGCTGCCCTTATTGCCAGACCCCGTATAGGTCCTGGCTCGCTTTCAAAGCCGTTATCTTTGAAAGAGGACGCTGCGCCTCTTGCGGAGCCCCCTACCTCGCCCTCTACGCCCTGGCCGAGGTCCTAACCGCCCTAACTTTTGTCCTCATCTGGCGAAAGTTCGGCTTCTCTTTATACGCCACTTTTGCTTTCCTTTACGACATCGCTTTTGCTCTAATTTTGCTCACAGACCTTAACCACAGAATCATCCCCGATGCGGTGGTCTACCCGGCTACGGCGTTGGCTTTCATTGAGGGAATTCTCAAAGGCCCTGCTTACTTAAAAAATCACCTTCTGGGGGGAAGTCTCTCTTTCCTTCTGTTCCTCGCTTTTTACGCTTTAGGTCAGGCTTTCATGCGGTGGAAATCCACAGAAGAAGTGGCTTTCGGCATGGGAGATGTAAAGCTTGCGCTTCTCATAGGGCTAATCCTGGGTTACCCGAAAGGTTTAAGGGCTCTTTTAGCCGGGGTTTTCCTCAACGGAATCGTAGCCTTGTGGATGATTGTAAGGGGAATGCTTAGCAAGCGTTTCAACCCCTTGGCCCCGTTCCCCTACGGCCCTGGGCTCATAGCAAGCTTCTTCATTTTCTGGCTAATTCTACCTTAGCGATTGGAATGGCATCGTTTGGGAACCTCTCACCATTGGCCCCAAAAGCCGGCAAGCGCTCCATGGTCTGAGGATTGTAAAAGCCAACGTAAAGAGTATAAGTCCCCTCAGGAGCTTCTGGGTGAACGGGAATAGTGTATTCGTCGGCAATATACTCACCCTTAACCCAGGTAGTTGTCGGCCTTGAGCCTTTAGCCGGTGGATTGTCCTTTTGCCCCCACATTTTCCCATCAGGCCCTAAAAGGTGAGTGAAAACGGTGTAAGAAATTTCCGGCTCCCCCGTAGCTTGCCAGAACAAAGTCAAGCGAAGCCTTCCCCCAGGCCTGGCCTCGGAAGCATCAAGCTCATAACCCAGAAGCTTAGCCACTCCCTCCACCTCGGCCTCAAATGGATTGGCCACATAAGGCTTGCGGAAAGAGCGGGGGATAGGAATTATTACAATCTCTCCAAGCTTGTAAACCTCTCCCGAAGCCCTTTTCTCCCCTAAACTAACCCCAAATAGCCTCTGCTCCACCAATCCTTCCCATTTTAAAGCAGCGGTATGGGTTTGCTTAACCTCCAGAGTTATGGAATAGCGCCCCGGTAGCAACCGCCCTGGTATTCTCAAGGAAATCCTATCGGTCAAGCCTTTGAGCGCCTTTCCTCCTTTTATCAGCTCGGATTCAAATGATGCCACCAATTCTCCTCTTTTGCCCTGCAACCCTACAGCCCGCTCCAACCCCTCCGGGAATCCATCCGGAGCGAACCAGTAAAGCGTTAAAGGCAAGCTAGCTCCCTGTTCAATTTCTGCAGGCCATTTATCTGTCCCCAACAATTGAATTACCCCGCCAAATGTTACATCTTTAGGGTTAGTAGGCACGATTTTAGCCGGCCAATCATTCTGGACTAAAATTGGGTAAGTAAGCCATGGCTCTCCGTCAACAGGCCTAAGGAAATCACCGTACTGGGCATCGTAAACTTGGGCGACAGCCTTATATATGCCCGAAGGGAGGCCCCAAGGGATAACGAAAGCGGCTTTAGTGCAACCGGAATATATGGGGTAATCCTGCGATTCCCATAGTTTCCCCTCATCATCGTAAAGCCTGACATTGAAAAACAGTCCTTCAATAATCTGGTGGTTTGGGGGTGATGGGCAGAGAGTGTAGTAAATAGCATCGTAAGGGTGAAGGACGGAACCTTTTATTTCGGTTAAGGTGAAGCTCAAGCCCCCGGCAAATTCTTTCGTTCGTATTTTAGCTTCTCCATCTATGGCTGGCTTTCCAGGTCCGCTCAGCACTAAAGGTAAAAACAGGCGATAAGGGCTTTCAGGCCTATAAAATTGAGCCTGGTTCCCAGAAGACAACGCTGGAGGAGGATAATACAAACCGAGGTACACCCAATCAGAAAGCCAATTTTCCCAAGCAAGGTAAACTTCCTCGGAGTGCTTTAATAATTTCACCTTTGGGGTCAGAAGCCCATCCAGATAAACCAAGGACAAAAGCCCTTTGCCTCAAATTGTAAATCTTTTCAAGGGAAATTTTTTCCGGCTCCAGCACGCCACGGTAATAGTAGTAAAGCAGATGAAAGTGAGACGGTCCGTAGAGCAAAAGCTTATCCCCAGGCTTCTCCATAAATTCCAGCTTCCTAAGAGCTTCCCGGTAGAGGTTTTCCGTTGAATTTAATCGGAAATGAAGGCGCCATCCGTAAGACCAAAGGGAAACGAGCAAAATCAAGAGGAACACACTCTGAATTCTCTCCAAAAAGGAACGGTTAAGCTGCAGTTGCGAAGCCCAAGAGAGTGCCAAAGGCCAAAGCACGTAAAGGAAAAAGCGGGGATTAATGTTTGACCAGGGGAAGGCAAGTGATAAAGCTATGGGGAAAACTATGAGGCTCAGCCAAACAAGTCCATGTTTTGTTTTCCTCAATCCCCAGAGACCACTGAGCCAGGCTAATAAAACCGCCACCTTAACGGCTAAGGGTATTGGCTCCACAAGAGGGCCGCCTATTATGACCCCTACGAAAGCCCTTTCTATGTCAACAAAAGCCTTTAGCTTGGGTTGCCCCAGCACCGAGCTAACCGACAAGCGTAACCCCTTGGAGGCTAAAAACCATCCAGCTATTAAAGCGAAAAGTAGGGCGAAGCCTCCAATAATTTGCTTCAAGCCCTTTTTCTTATAAGCTTCAAGGCCAAGCCACATAAATTCCCACAATATAAGCCAAAGGGCATAATAATGAGTGAAAAAAGCAAGCCCATTTATGGTCAAAAGGCCTAATACTTTCCAAGCGGAATATCCATTTCTAAGTAGACTTGAAAAAAGCAAAAGGGAAGACAAAGATAACACAAACATCACCGGATACATCCTGGCTTCCCGAAAACAGGCCCCGAAAGGGGCAAAAGCAAAAACAACGCTTACCAAGAAAGCAAGCCTTTCGCCTCCCCAAAACTTAGTCAGTCGCCAAGCTAAGGGGATTGCCAGGAGGCCAATGGACATCGCCAGAAAACGGAGGGAAAACTCATTATCCGGTGCGAATTTTATCCAGAAGTGATACAAAATGAAAGCAAAAGGCGGATGCTCAAAAGATGTTTTTAGGGTATAAGCTATCACATCCACCAGAGGTTTTGAAGCAACCCAGTAGAAAGAGGCTTCATCATACCAAAGGGCAAGCTTACCCACACGCCACAATCTCAACCAGAAGGCCAGGATTAAAACCACTAAAAGCCCCCAACTCCACCGCTTCTTCCTCATATCACTTAACCTCCACACTAACACTATCACCAATGATCATACCATTTCTTCCATATGCTGTGAGATTTTTAAGACCAAGCCCTAAAATGTACAGCCCTGTTCTCACGTAGCTCAAAGTCGTCCGGCTGGGGATATGGATTATGTGCCGGTCAGGGGTTATCTCGCCTGGTTCCCAGCGGGTGGTGGGGGAAAAGCTTTCCCCAGGCGGGCCATCGTGTTGGGAAATTTTTTCCCCTCCAGGGCCAAGGATGTGAACGAATGCCGTTAGGTTCTCTTCCAGTGGTCCTAAAGCCATCCAGTAAAGCGTTGCCTCCGCAGCCTCGGCTCCTCGCTTGAAGCTTAAGCCCAAAAGCGCCACTTTCCCTTCAAATTCCGCCCCTACACTAATGGGCTGCACGCATGTAGAATCTCGGAGGTTATGCCAGCCCCAGAGGGCAAACCATAGGGCTACGGGCAATAGGAGAATTAAAAGCCATCTCTTAGGTTCAACTCGCCAAATGAGGGTCAAGGTCAGCAATGCCCCCACCAAAGCAAGCGCCTTCCCCAATTTCCGAGGCAAAGTATCACCGAACCAGATTTTGATAGTATGCTCCCCAGCCGGGATTTTAATGGTTACCAGGCCAAGCACGGGAGAGGGGGTCACTTCAAGGGGAATCCCTTCAGCAGCAGCCTGCCAGCCGGGAAACCAAAACTGGTGCCAGCGGATATAAGTATCGCGGGAGGAGTTCACAGTCAGGGTGATTTTCAGAGGGCAGATGAGCTTAAGTTCTACTTTTTCAGGCCCGTAATACTCTTCATCCCAAGGAGATGGTCCCTCCCGAGGCAGCCAGAATTCCTCCCTCGGAACCTTGACCGTAACTGGGAGGTATTCCAAAAGCCAAGGTCCTCCCCAGAGCCTGGCCCATAGAGCAGTCTGATAATCGTATTGAGCCATGGAGTGGAAGTTGACTTCGTCCTCCTTAAGCACTGGCTGGCCCGTTTCAGGCCACCTAAGGGGTTCCCATTCTATGCCAGCGAGCGAAGTGAAAGCCCAAATCGCAGCCACCAGGAGCAAGCAGGTTGCTCTCGGAAGCTTGGGTAGCCTCTGGCTTAAATAGATGGCTATAGGGGCAACTAAGAGAGAGCCGAAAAGCCCGGCCATCGCTTGAAATCGCCACGGAAATTGGAGGAAGGTGAGGGGCTTGAGGTTTAGCCAGAGGAATGATGAGGAAGGAGTGTTTATAAAGGCAGCAATGGCTACAAAAAGGGTAGCTGCTAAGGTTAAAGCCTTTTTCTCCGCATCAAAAGAGCGAATTTGAGTTAAGGCCAGGATGAAGCCGCAAGCCATAAGGACCGTTTGCCAGAGGCTAAAAAGGTGCTGGGAAATGGGGTAATGGTGGATTAACGAGCGGGAAAAAAGTTCGGCGAAATGGAGGAGGAAGTTCAAAGGTTCAGTGACCGATGGAGCAATCTGGCCGGCCCTGATCCATCGGTTCTCGGCGAGGGCGGGAAGCCAGTAGAAAGCGCTGAGGGCAAGCCCGAGAATCACCCCTAAAGCTACAAGGAGCAAAGCCTTTAGCCGGCCGGAAGGCTTGGCAAAAGTCAGGGCTAAGGTGTAAGCCAAAGCAAAGGGGGCAAAGATAAAAGCCGAAAGGTTATGGGTGAGGATGAGGCCAGCAACCGCCAAAGCCAGGAAAGGGATAGGCTTAAGGGTCTCCTCTCTCACCACTTTCCAAAGTAACCATAAGATTAGCGGGAAGAAGACGAAGGCCAGATGCTCCGCCAGAGCCGCTCGGACATAGGCATTAGCTATGTGGTAAGGGAAGTAGGTATAGGCCACTGCTACCCAGAGGCCGGCTTCCTCGCCGAAGAGGTCCTTGGCCCATAGGTAAGCCGCAAAAGCGGCCAGGAGGAAAGAAAGGCCAAAGGAGGCTTTCAGGGAGTTTATGAACCCGAACCCAAGCCAGTGGAGGAAGACGACAAGGTAATAGCTCAGGGGAGCATAGAAGTTAGTGACCGGGTAGCCATAGAAGAAGCCGAGGTTAGGGAGCCAGCGGGGATAAAGCTCCCACCCCCGCAGGGTATAATCCAAATCAAAAGAGCGAAAAAGGTGGTGGAAAGGGTCGTGGGAGGCCCAGAGGCCTGGCTTGAAGAGAGGGAATATGGCGGGTAAGGTAAAAGCTATGAGTAAGGAAAGAGCCGTAAAAGTGGGAAGGGGGCCCGGAAATTTCCGAGCCCCCTTGCCATCCGCCATCACCTCTCCTCTTCCGGCAAGAAATGCGCTTCTTTCTTGCTATACCACACAGATATGGCCACGATTATGATGCAAATGGCCACAAAAAGGTAGATAGGCCATTTGGGGGAAGAGTGGGAGGAGTGAAGCCTTACGATTATGGGGGCGATTATGACCGAAACCAAGTTCACCACTTTTATCATCGGGTTGAGGGCCGGGCCTGAAGTATCCTTGAGGGGGTCACCCACCGTATCGCCCACAACGCTGGCCTTGTGGGCTTCGGAGCCTTTGCCGCCGTAAAGCCCATCCTCTATGGTCTTCTTAGCGTTATCCCAAGCCCCTCCGGCGTTGGCCATGAATACGGCCAACAGCTGGCCGGTTAAGATTATCCCCGCCAGGAAAGCCCCCAGGGCCTCTTCACGCAGGGCAAATCCAACGATGAGCGGGGAAAGGACAGCCAAGAGGCCAAGGCCTACAAGCTCACGCTGAGCAGCCCTGGTGCAGATTGTAACTGCCTTGGCATAGTCAGGCTTAACAAGCCCCTCCATGAGGCCTGGGATGCGGAATTGTCTCCGCACTTCCTCAATGATGAGGGAAGCCGCCCTCGCTACTGCCCTTATGGTAAGGGAACTGAAGAGGAACGGGATAGCCCCGCCTATGAGCAGGCCGATGAACACTTGAGGCTTAACCACGTTTATGGTAAAGGCCTGGATTCCGGTCTCCTCGGTGAAGGAACCAAACAAGCAGACGGCCGCAATCACTGCCGAACCTATGGCTATCCCTTTAGTTATGGCTTTGGTGGTGTTGCCTACCGCATCCAGGTCGGCCAAGATTTTGCGGGCCGAGGGTTCAAGCCCCACCATCTCCCCAATCCCGTTGGCATTATCGGCTATGGGGCCAAAAGCATCCATGGAGACATTGTTTCCGGTCAGGGTAAGCATGCCTATGCCGGTAAGGGCCACCCCGTAGAAGATGAGAGCAGGCTCTCCAGCGAAGATTATGACCGAGGCCAAGATAGCGAAGGCTATTACGAATATAGCCCAGACGGTGCTTTCATACCCGGTAGCCAAGCCGGTTAGGATTGTAGTAGCCGAGCCAGTGCGAGTGGAACGGGCTATCTCCTGCACAGGAGCAAACCGGGTACCGGTGAAGTAATCGGTCAGGTAATTTATGATAACTGCCAGGATAATCCCAGCCAAAGTAGCCCAGAAAAGCCTAAGGTCGTGGGCGTAGAATTTGGCCAGGAGGAAGAAGCCGATTATGGAAGTCAAGGCTGAGATATTGTACCCTCGCTTTATGGCATCCATGGCATTTTCCTGCTCGCTGCGGGCACGGACAGCGTAAGTCCCAACTATGGAGGAGAGGACTCCGATGGCTCGGACCATTAGGGGGAACACAATCCAGCGGTAATCGTGGGGGTTACCAAGGTAGTGCATAACCCCTATGCCCAGAATCATGGCTGAGACTATGGTGACTTCGTAGGATTCAAAGATGTCGGCAGCCATACCAGCGCAATCCCCGACGTTATCCCCAACAAGGTCCGCCACCACGGCCGCATTGCGGGGGTCATCCTCCGGAACGCCTTGCTCTACTTTGCCCACCAGGTCTGCCCCCACATCGGCGGCTTTAGTGTAGATTCCGCCGCCTACTCGCATGAAGAGTGCCAGCAGGGTTCCACCGAAACCAAACCCCAAAAGGACATCCTTGGCATGTATTCCGTAGATAAGGAATATGATTGTACCGCCCAGGAGGCCGAGGCCGTCGGTTAGCATTCCGGTTATCGTTCCGGTGCGGTAGGCAATGCGGAGGGCCTCGCTAAAGGACTTGCGCGAGGCGGCAGCCACTCTTACGTTCCCCTGGACGGCCATACTCATTCCCACGTAGCCTACAGTTCCGGAGAAAGTTGCCCCCATGACGAACGCTAAAGCCCGGCCGACGGAGATTTTCAACGGTTCTCCGGCCAGGTGGGCGGAGAAGAAAAGGGCTATGGCCAAAAGGACGATGAGCCAGAGGATGGTGCGGAACTGGGTGTTCAGGTAAGCCTTAGCCCCGCTGCGGATAGCGTTTGCTACCTCTTCCATTTCCTTTGTCCCGGTTGGTTCCCGCAGGACTTGGCGGCCGAGGAGGAAGGCGTATACAAGGCCGCCGATAGCTACCAGAAGGATGCTCCAAACGCCGAAGATTTCAAAGGCACTGGCTCCTTCCAGCAATTTGCACCTCCTTGCCTCAAGGGTGGTAAAAAATTTTACCACTTTTAATTGCATTGTCAAATTTGCAGTCTTGCGGGGTGCGCCTCGTATTGCCCGCCCTCGTAGGCTTAGGATTTGCCAGCGTATTGGGCCCCACTCGTGGCGGGGTGACAGGAGTTAGCTGCTCGCCCCTTCTTTGAAAAATTCGGGGGCACATCCCCCAAACCCCCTGGGAGGGGGCTGCGCCCCCTCCACCCCAGCTGCCCACCCCCGTGGGCTTAGGGTTCGCCAGGGTTTTGGGCCCCACTCGTGGGCAGGTTGCTAAGGTGGGCTACTCGCCCCCTTTTAAGGTTTCGTGGAGGGACACCCCCCACAACCCCCTGCCAGGGGGCTCTGCCCCCTGGACCCCCTTTCCCCACCCTCGTTGGCTGAGGTTTTGCCAGAGTTTTGGGTCCCACTCGTGGCGGGGTGACAGGAGTTAGCTGCTCGCCCCTTCTTTGAAAAATTCGGGGGCACATCCCCCAAACCCACTGGGAGGGGGCTGCGCCCCCTCCACCCCAGCTGCCCACCCCCGTGGGCTTAGGGTTCGCCAGGGTTTTGGGCCCCACTCGTGGGCAGGTTGCTAAGGTGGGCTGCTCGCCCCCTTTTAAGGGTTCGTGGGGGGACACCCCCCACAACCCCCTGCCAGGAGGCTCTGCCCCCTGGACCCCCGTTTGCCCACCCTCGTAGGTTTTTGGTTCGCCAGCGTTTTGGGCCCCACTCGTGGCGGGGTTATCAGAGTGTGCTGCTCGCCCCCTATTTTTAGACTCCCCCCTCGCACGCCAGTTTGACAAAGGTTTTGTTCACTGCTATAATAAGCGCAGACCCGCCCCCGAAGGGGCTATTTAGGCCCAAAATTTAATACAAGGGGAAGGACCACGAAGGCCAAGAGGCTGGCTTGAAAGCCCGCCCACTTCGTGGTTTTTTTATCCCCAAAAGGAGGTGGGTTATGCATATACCAGATGGGTTCTTAAACGCTGCTACCGCTGCCGGAACTTACGTAATCTCGGCCGGCGGGGTTGGCTACGGCCTCCGGCGCCTCGCCGGGAAGCTGGGAGAAAAGCAAATCCCCACCTTAGGGGTAATGGCCGCTTTCATCTTCGCCGCTCAGATGCTCAATTTCCCGGTGGCCGGAGGCACTTCAGGCCACTTGGTAGGAGGAGCTTTGGCCGCTATCCTCCTCGGCCCCTGGACAGGCCTTTTGGTGATGACTTGCGTCCTCTTGGTGCAAGCGATTGTCTTCCAGGATGGTGGGATTACGGCCCTCGGAGCCAATGTCCTGAACATGGGGATAATTTCTGTCTTCGTAGGTTACTACGTTTACCGCTTGGTTTCCGAGCTCCTTAAGGGCAAAAGGCTTGCCGAACCGGTGGGGGGATTTGTGGCCGGATGGGCTTCAATCGTGGTGGCGGCCGTGGCTTGCGCCGTTGAACTCGCCTTGTCCGGCACTTCACCGCTGGGGGTTGCTTTGCCAGCCATGGCCGGAGTGCACGCCCTCATAGGGATAGGGGAAGGCCTGATAACGGCCTTGGTCTTAGGTTTCCTTAGGGCAACAAGGCCCGACCTTCTGGCCCTGGAGAAAATTTGAAGGAGGGGAGCCATGGAAAAGAAGTGGTGGCTGTGGGGGATTATCATCGCTTTTGCCCTGACCCTCCTTTCCCCCTTGGCTTCACCCTGGCCTGACGGCCTTGAGAGGGTAGCCGAGGATTTCGGGTTCATAGAGAGGGCTAAGGAGCCTTTGTTCAAGGTAATCCCGGATTACCTCTTCCCCGGGGTCGGGAATGAAGCCCTGGCTACCATCCTGGCAGGGATTGTAGGGGTAGCCATAACCTTGGCCTTAAGCTATGGCCTGGCCAGACTCCTCAGGCAAAGGGCATGAAGCACAGTTTCATTGACAAATACAGCGATATTGATAGCCCTATCCACAGGCTGGACCCCAGGACCAAGCTGGTCCTGGGGCTGGCCCTCATCTTGACTTTGGTGGAAATGCCCCAAAGAGCATGGCCTGCTTTAGGGATTGCCCTGGGGCTCCTCTTGGTTGTCGCTCTACTGAGCCGCGTCCCAATCCCTTACCTACTTTCCCGTTCGGCTGCCGTGATACCCTTTGCTTTCCTGGTCACCTTTTTCCGGGTAATCCCGCAGGGGAAGGAGGGGCTTGTGGCTGGGGCAGTGATTGGGGCCAAGGCTTGGCTATCGGCATTGGCTTTAGTCCTCCTTTCGGCTACAACCCCCTTCCCCTTGCTCCTCAAGGGGATGGAAAAACTTAAGATGCCCCAAGTCCTGGTGTTGATACTATCCTTCATGTATCGCTACATCTTTGTCCTCCTGGATGAGGCCATGCGTATGGAGAGGGCTTGGGCCTCAAGAGAGGCTGGTCGGAATTGGTGGGCTTCTTTCAAAGCGATGGCCGGAGTGGCTGGAGTGCTCTTCATACGCAGTTACGAGAGGGCCGAGAGAGTCTACCAAGCCATGCTGGCCAGAGGGTTTGAAGGCGAGGTCCGAACCCTCAATCCCCTTAGGTTTTCCACTGCTGACCTGGCCTTTGGCTTGGCTTCGGCCCTGAGTTTGGGAGTTCTGTGGATTATAGCAGCGTTCTGGAGGTGAGAGGTTGGCCAAGATTTTAGAGGTTAGGGATTTGCACTATCGGTATCCTGATGGGATTGAGGCCTTGAAGGGGGTGAGCTTTGAGGTGGAGGAGGGCGAAAATTTAGGCATAATAGGGCCGAATGGGGCCGGGAAATCCACCCTCCTCTTGCACCTCAACGGCATACTCATGGGCTATTCCTCCAATGGCTCAGATGCCGTTTGGGTGAAAGGGAAGCCCGTGAGGAAGGAAACCCTGAGGGAGATAAGGCGGCTTGTGGGCTTAGTCTTTCAGGACCCCAACGATCAGCTCTTTTCCCCCACGGTCTTTGAAGATGTAGCTTTCGGCCCTCTGAACCTGGGCCTAAATCCGGATGAGGTTAAGGAAAGGGTTAAAGAGGCATTGAAGGCGGTAGGAATGGAGGGATACGAGAGCCGTTCTCCGCACCACCTCAGCTTTGGGGAGAAAAAGCGGGTGGCCATAGCCACTGTGTTGGCCATGGCCACCGAAATCTTGGTCCTGGATGAACCAACCGCTAACTTGGACCCGGTCGGGAGGTGGGAACTAATGGAGCTTCTGCGCTCCCTACCTCACACTAAAATCATCGCCTCTCACGATCTGGACTTCGTTGAGAAGATATGCGATAAGGTAATGGTCCTAAATTCAGGCAAAGTCTTGGCAATCGGTCCTGCTGAGGAAGTCCTCAGCGACCGGGATTTGTTGGTCAAAGCTCGTCTTGCGCCTTAGAAAGCCCTGGCAAAGAGGGCTTTGAGCGTCGTCTCCTTCCCGCAGTAGACACAGCGGTCCGGCTGGCCATCTTGCTCAAAAGGTATGCACCGGATTGTGGCCTTGGTCTCCTCCTTAATGGCCTCCTCGCACTGGGGTGACTCGCACCAAGGAGCGATTACGAAGCCACCATCGCTTTCTATGATGCGCTTGAATTCTTGGTAATCGTTCAAGCGGTAGGTGTTCTCATCCAGGAACTTTTTGGCCATCTGGAAGAGGTTGGCCTGGATTTTGGCCAAAGCTTCCTCCACCTTGCTCCCCAGGTCATCGGTGGATACGGTCCACTTCTCTCCAGTATCCCTGCGGGCAAGGACCACTTGGTCTGCCTCTACATCGCGTGGGCCTATTTCTATCCGCAATGGAACCCCTCGCAGCTCCCACTCATTGAACTTCCATCCGGGGGTATATTCTTCCCGGTCATCAACCTTTACCCTGAAGGCTTGGAGCTTTGATTTAAGCTCTCCGATTTTGGCTAAGACTTTTTCCTTCTCCTCGTCGCTCTTCCAGATTGGGACGATTATCACCTGGATTGGGGCAAGCTTTGGGGGTAGCTTGAGGCCTTTTTCGTCCCCGTGCACCATGACAATGGCTCCGATGAAGCGTGTGCTCAGGCCCCAGCTTGTAGTCCAGCAATACTGAAGCTGGTTGTTCCGGTCAAGGTAACGGATTTCAAAGGCCTTGGCGAAATTCTGGCCGAGGTTGTGGGAGGTAGCGGCCTGGAGAGCCCACTTATTGCCCATCATAGCTTCCATGGTGTAGGTGTGGAGGGCGCCCGCAAACTTTTCCGATTCGCTCTTCTTGCCCAAAATCACAGGGATTGCGGCATCGTTCTCGGCGAAATCGCGGTAGATGTAGAGTATCCTAAGGGTTTCCTCTTCGGCCTCCTCAAAGGTAGCGTGGGCAGTGTGGCCCTCCTGCCAGAGGAATTCCATCGTGCGGAGGAATGGGCGGGTCCGAAGCTCCCACCTCACCACGTTGCACCACTGGTTTATGAGGACCGGCAAGTCCCGGTAAGAGCGAATCCATTGGGAATACATGTAGCCTATGATTGTTTCAGAAGTAGGGCGGACCACAAGGGGTTCTTCCAGCTCTTTCCCACCCCCATGGGTAACGATTGCCAGCTGAGGGGCGAATCCCTTCACATGTTCGCTTTCTTTCTGGATGAAGCTATAGGGGATGAAGAGGGGGAAGTAAGCATTCTGGTGGCCAGTCTCTTTGAAACGGCGGTCAAGGCTTTGCTGGATATTTTCCCAGAGAGCGTAGCCGTATGGTCTTATCACCATGCAACCTCTTACGGGGGCGTAATCGGCGAGCTCGGCTCTCTGGATGACCTGGATATACCATTCGGAAAAGTCCTCAGTGGGTGATATGAGTTTTTCCCTCATGGCCCTTTCCTCCTTTTAAAGGATTTAAAAAACCGGCCCCCTTAGGTCTGGGGGCCGGCCCTAATCCACCACGCCTTAGCCCGACAATACCCCGGCATTACCCAGACCCAGGGGCTGGGAAAGAGCGCGGTATCGGGCACGGCAATGGGAACCCAAGCATCATTTTTCCCCCTTATTTTGCATTTTAACTGCAAAGCAGCTTTTTGTCAAAAATTTCGCCCCATCCTGCCGACTGAAGCCGGCCTGTGCTGAGTATGGGCATAGCGGCGCTACGTCTTTCATAGTCTGCCAGGGTTTTGGGTCCCAGGCGGGGCGGGGTTGCAAGAAAGGGCTGCTCGCCTTTTATTTTAAACTCTTGGGGGCACATCCCCCAACGCCCCCGCCAAGGGGCTTGCGCCCCCTGGACCCCCGTTGCCCGCCCTCGTGGGCTTAGGGTTCGCCGGCGTTTTGGGCCCCACTCGTGGCGGGGTTGCTAAGGCGGACAACTCTCCCCCTATTTGGGTTTGTGGGGGGACACCCCCACGCCCCCCTGGCGGGGGGCTTCGCCCCCCTGGACCCCCTTTACCCACCCCCGTTGGCTTGGGGTTCGCCGGCGTTTTAGGTCCCACTCATGGGCGGGTTGCTAATGTGGGCAACTCGCTCCCTATTTGGGTTTGTGGGGGGACACCCCCCATGCCCCCCGCCATGGGGCTCCGCCCCCTGGACCCCCGTTTTCCCACCCTCGTGGGCTTAGGGTTCGTCAGCGTTTTAGGTCCCACTCATGGGCGGGTTGCTAATGTGGGCAACTCGCTCCCTATTTGGGTTTGTGGGGGGACACCCCCCACAACCCCCCCGCCATGGGGCTCCGCCCCCTGGACCCCCGTTTTCCCACCCTCGTGGGCTTAGGGTTCGTCAGCGTTTTGGGCCCCACTCGTGGCGGGGTTGCAAGAGAGGACTGTTCGCCTCCTCTTTTGGTTTTGCAGGAGCACAGCCTTCTCTTGGGACATACCCTCACCAGCAGCCTCTTTTGACAAGGATGGTTTTACAGGTTAAAATAAAGCCTGCAAAAAACTTTTGGAGGGAAGCGAATGAAGCCAGAGCTTATTCGGAACGTGGCCTTGATTGCTCACGGAGGAGCAGGGAAGACTTCCCTTTCCGAGGCTTTGTTGTACGATAGCGGGGCTATAAAGAGGCTGGGGAAAGTTGAAGAAGGTAACACCGTCTCAGACTATGACCCTGAAGAGATAAGGCGAAGGATGTCCGTTAACACTTCTATCCTCCCCTGCGAGTGGAGAGGATGCAAGATAAATGTCCTGGATACCCCAGGCTACATGGACTTTGTGGGCGAGGTCCTGGGGGCTTTGAGGGTGTGCGATGCGGCTATTGTGGTCGTGGATGCTTCCGCTGGCGTAGAAGTGGGGACAGAAATGGTCTGGTCCTACGCCGATGAACGCCAATTGCCACGCTTCGTATTCATCAACAAGATGGATAGGGAAAATGCCGATTTCCTCCGGGTTGTAGGTGAAGTGGCGGAAAAATTCGGCGTGAACGTCATACCAATCCAGCTCCCCCTGGGAAGCCAGGCCACTTTCTCCGGAGTTGTAGACCTGATTAAGATGAAAGCCTACGTCGGCCCAGAAGCCAAGGAGGAAGAAATCCCGTCCAACCTCAAGGATTTAGCCGAGGAGTACCGCACTAAGCTCCTGGAAGCCGCCGCCGAAAGCGAGGATGAACTCATCATGAAATACCTGGAAGGCGAGCCTTTAACCGAAGAGGAAATCAAAAGAGGGCTTGCTTTCGGGGTCAAGAACCGCAAGTTCGTCCTGGCACTGTGCGGTGCGGCTACTATGGATATTGGCGGAAGGCAGCTTTTGGATGCCATCGTGGATTTCTTCCCCTCGCCGGCAGAAATAGAGGTTAGAGTTGGAGAAGATGGCGAAGTTCTAAAGGCCGATGAAAACGGCCCCTTGGCTGCCCTAATCTTCAAAACCTTCGCCGACCCCTACGTGGGCAAGCTCTCCTACTTCCGAGTCTACTCCGGAGTCATGTACTCTGATTCCAGGGTCTTCAACCCCCGCACCGGGGAGGAAGAGCGCATAGGCCAACTCTTCTTCCTGCGCGGGAAGGAGCAGTTCCCAGTAAAGCAAGTGGGGCCGGGTGACCTGGGAGTCGTAGCCAAGCTTACGGTCACAGTAACCGGGGACACGCTATGCGATAAAAGCCATCCTGTGGTCCTGCCGGGGATAAAGTATCCCGAACCGCTCTTCTCCGTGGCCGTGGCCCCCAAAACCAAAGCCGACCTTGATAAGCTCAGCAATGTCCTAAACCGTTTGGTGGAAGAAGACCCAACTCTGCAGGTAAAGCGGGAATTTTCCACTGGCGAAACAATCCTCTCAGGCATGGGTGAATCCCACGTGGACATCGCCATACGCAAGCTTCAGGACAAATTCGGGGTCGGAGTTGTCACTTCTCTACCCAAGGTGCCCTATCGCGAAACCATAACCAAGGTGGCAAGGGCGCAAGGAAAGTACAAGAAGCAGACAGGAGGCCGCGGGCAGTATGGGGATGTCTGGCTCAGGCTTGAGCCACTCCCAAGGGGCGCAGGCTTTGAATTCGCCGAAGAAATATTCGGCGGGGCAGTCCCCAAGCAATACATCCCGGCAGTGGAAAAGGGCCTGAGAGAAGCCATCCAGAGCGGCGTCTTAGCCGGCTTCCCAGTCGTAGATATAAAGGCTGTCCTTTACGATGGCTCCTACCATCCAGTGGACTCTTCCGAGCTCGCCTTCAAGATAGCAACCCACCTTGGGTTCAAGAAGGCCATGGAGCAAGCTGGCCCAATCCTTTTGGAACCAATCATGAATGTCACCGTAACCGTCCCAGAGCAATTCACCGGTGACGTCTTGGGCAACCTTAACACAAAGCGGGCCAGAGTCATGGGGATTGAGCAGAAGAAGGGCACTGCAGTGATAAAAGCCCAAGTCCCACTGGCCGAAATGCAGCGTTACGCCACTGAGCTTCGCTCCTTGACCCAAGGCCGAGGCATTTTCTCCATGGAATTTTCCCACTACGAAGAAGTCCCCCCACACATTGCCCAGGTCATAATTGAGCAAGCTCGCAAAGAGAGGGAACAGCAGGAGAAGAAGTAGCCGGGGTAAGCTGGCCAACGTTTGGCAAAATATTTTAAGGATACGTTTGGTTTTGGTCGGCTTACCTTTTAAATTTTTAGTCAACTTGGGGTAGGGAATTGCTGCCTCAGCTCAAAACGAAAGGAGGAAAGATGGAATTAAAACTTAGGGCATTGGAGAAGTTGGCCTTAAGCATACCCGGCTTCAAAGGATACAAGGAAAAGGAAATACGCCGAGAGACAGACCGGCTCCTCCGCCAGCACATAGCCTCTATCCTTGAAGAAGCCCGTAGCTTAATCAAAGAAACCCAAATCACGGTCATGCAAAAGGGCAAAATCGGCCTCTTGGATGACTTGGAACGGGCTATCATGAAGCTACAAAACACAATAGACCGGCTAAAAACCGCCACCTACGGATACAGCGGCTTCTTTGATGCGGTCAAAATCCGAGAGGAAGAGCTTGATGCCCTTTACAATTTTGACCTCTCAATCTTAGAGAAAGCTCAAGCCATGCTCTCTTCCGCCAAAAGCCTCAAAGAAACGGCCGAAAAGGGGGAGGAACTCATCCCAGCCATAAACAACATAATTTCCGAGGCCGATAGCCTCTTGGCTACATTCCTCAAGCGCCAAGAGGCAGTGTTGAGCTTTCGCGAAGTAGGACAAACATGCCCGTAATAGAGCGAACTTTTTGGGTAAAAGCACCCATAGAAAAAGTCTTTGCTCTCCTGGCCGACCACTCCAAAGACCCCGATTGGCTTCCCGGCCTGGTGGAGAGCCGTAACTTTCAGGGCCAAGGGCTTGGAGCTACTTGGGAGTGGACTTACAAAATGGCAGGGATTTCTTTCCATGGGACCGGGCAAGTCGTGGAGCATGACCCGCCACGCCGCCATGTGGTGGAGACAAAAGGCGGAGCCACAAGCACTTGGGCCTGGACCTTGGAACCAGAAGGGGAAGGCACAAAAGTTCACCTCCGCCTGGAATACTCAATCCCGGTAGCCGTCCTGGGCAAGGTTGCCGAGAAATTACTTTTAGCTCAGAACGAAAAAGCCGCTGATGAAGGAGGAAATAAATGATTAAGAAAATCGCTTTGCCAATTGCCATAGCAGCTTTGGCCATAACCTTGATGGCATGCATCTCAGTCAAACCGGCTGCGCCAGAAGTGAAAGGAATAGCTTTGGCCAAAGAACTCACCGCAGATTACAAGCCAGTAAAAGAAACCACCGAATTCTACCCCAACGAACCCTTCTACTGCTCGGTCAATGTGGCCAACGTCAGAAAGGGCGATGCCGTAAAGGCCTCTTGGTTCTACGGGGAAGAGCTGCTCAACGAAACCACTTACACTGCCGAAAAATCCGGCTCCGGCTACATCGGGTTCAAACTCGAGCCCGAAAAATACTGGCCAATAGGCCAATATCGGGTGGAAATTTCCCTGAACGACCAGGCTGCCGGGGAGAAAACTTTCTCCGTAGTGCCGCCTAAAGAAGCAATCCCTTCAAAGGTGAAGAAGGTTGTGACGGCCAAGGAAGTGGACGAGAACCAAAAGCCCGTTGAACTGGCCATAGTCTTTGCCCCAGACGAAACGGTCCACTGCTCCGTCAATGCCGACTTAGGGATTTACTCCCGCCTGGTAGCCAAGTGGTACCACGAAGGCAAGCTCTTGGAAGACTTTACTACGACCTTTATCGCCGAGAAAAACGCTCCCGATACCTACGTGGACTTTTACCTTGAGCCAAGCCGCCCACTGCCAGAAGGCAACTACACCGTGGAAATCTACCTGGACGGTAACCTTGCCCGAACCGTTGATTTCTCCGTGAGCAAAGAAACCACTACCGCCAACATGAAGCTTTATTCCAACGATGCCCTCGGCTTCTCCATCCTGTACCCATCGGACTGGGAAGTTTTGGAAACGGAAGAGAGCGTGCAATTCCGAGGCTCACCTGCAGCTATGCTTGCCGTAGGGGTTATAGAAAACCCCGAAGGTACGCCCCAGGAAATAGCGGAAGGAGTCATCAATTCCCTCAAAGAGGATTACCCAACCCTGGAAGTTTCCTACTCCGGCACGTTCTCTGCCAACGAGATTGAGTGGTGGGAAGTAGACCTTACCTTTGAGGAAAAGGGCAAAAAGAATTCGTCCGTCCTCCTTTTCACCGTGAAAGGCGATAAAGCCTACGCAATCATAACCGTTGCTCCAACGGAAGAAGAGGACCACTGGCTTAGCTACTTTGTGGAGATGGTGAATAGCTTTAAAATAAAGTAAGGATTCACCCCCTGCCTCCCAACTGCAAGCGGGAGTTAGGGGGCTAATCGGCCAAGAAAGCTTTGAGGAGGAAAGAAGATGGCCAGAATCTTTGATATAATCCAAATGCCGGACATGGGGGAAATGGAGATCGTGAGGCGCTTTCCCCCAACAGGCTCGGGCGACTTCATGATAGGCTCCCAGCTAATAGTTAGGGAGTTCCAGACGGCCGTATTCTTCCGTGACGGCAAAGCCTTGGATGTATTCGGGCCCGGCCGCCACACCATAACCACGGCCAACATCCCACTCTTAGTAAGCCTAATCGGCCTTGCTTTCCGAGGCGAAACCCCATTTAAAGCCGAAGTCTACTTCGTCAACATGCGGGAGTTCGTGGACATGAAATGGGGGACGCCGGAGCCCATAGCCCTGCGTGATGCCGAATTGGGAATGGTCAGGCTCAGGGCCTTCGGAACATACTCCATGCAGGTTTCCGACCCCCAGCTTTTCGTGAACAAAATTGTGGGGGCGCAGGGGCTTTACGAGACTTCCCAAATAGAAGGGTTCCTGAGGAGCATGGTTGTCTCCAAGTTCGCCGATTTCCTGGCCGAAGCAGGTAAATCCCTCTTTGACCTACCCTCCCTTTACGATGAGCTGAGCGCAGGCACGAAAGCCAAGCTCCAGGACGATTTTGCCTCCTTGGGCCTGAACCTCAAGACCTTCTACGTCTTTTCCATCACTCCTACCGAAGAGACAGCTAAAGCCATTGATGAGCGAGCAGCGATGGGAGCCATAGGCGATATGCAGAAATACCTTCAGTTCAAAGCGGCCAGGGCTATGGGCGACCTGGCAACGAGGGAAGGGGCTGGCGCCGGAACGGCAGAACTTGGACTCGGCCTTGGGGCCGGAGCTGGAATGGGGGCTATGATGGCCGGGATGATTTCCCAGGCCATGCAGGCCGCCAAAGCCGGCCCAACTAAGACTTGCCCAAGCTGCGGGGCCTCAATCCCTGCCGATGCTAAGTTCTGCCCCAATTGCGGGACGAAGCAGGAAGCAGGCGGATTCTGCCCCCAGTGCGGCGCTCCGCTCCCTCCAGGAGCCAAATTCTGCCCGAACTGTGGAGCAAAAGTGGGATAAAACATGCGCCCCGACGGACGAGCTCCCAACAAAATCCGGCCGGTGCGCATAATCCCAAGATTCATAAAATACCACCCGGGCTCGGTCCTCATCCAGATGGGGGACACAGTAGTCCTATGCGTGGCAACTTTTGAAAAAACGCTCCCAAGCTGGCTGGTGGGCAAGGGGGAAGGCTGGCTCACCGCTGAATACTCCCTTCTGCCCGGCTCTACCCTTGAGCGAACACCGCGGGAAACTGGAGGCCTGGGCGGCCGAACCCAAGAGATACGCCGCTTCATAGGGCGGAGTTTGAGGGCGGCCTTTGACTTGGACAAATTCGGAGGCTACACTATAACCGTAGACTGCGATGTCCTCCAAGCCGATGGCGGAACTCGCACCGCCTCTGTAACTGGGGGATTCGTAGCCGTTGTCCTGGCCCTGCGTGAACTCAGCCAGAAGGGGCTGATTCCACCACGCGGTGTAGTCAAAACCCAAGTAGCAGCCATAAGCGTGGGAATCGTAAACGGAGAACCACTGCTGGACTTAACCTACGAGGAAGACTCAATGGCCGAGGTAGACATGAACGTGGTCATGACTTCAAAAGGGGAGATTGTGGAAATACAAGGCACGGCCGAAGGCAAACCCTTCTCCAGAGAAAACCTCCAGAAAATGCTGGACATGGCTTGGGAAGGCCTCCAGGAGCTTTTCCAAGCCCAGAGGGAGGCGCTGAAATGAAGCTTTCCCATCTGGATGAAAAGGGCCAAGCCCGGATGGTAGATGTAGGCCATAAACCCGATACCGAAAGGGTAGCGATAGCCAAAGGCGAAGTCCACATGAGCCCAGAAACTTTACGCCTTGTAAAAGAGGGAAACCTCCCGAAGGGGGATGTCTTTGCGGTAGCGAGATTGGCCGGAATCATGGCGGCTAAGCGCACCTCTGAACTCATCCCCCTCTGCCACCCCCTCTTTCTGAGCCACATAGACGTAGAACTGAGCATAAACGAGGAAAAAAACTGCATTGAAATCACCGCTACCGTGCGTTCAACGGGGAAGACAGGAGTAGAAATGGAAGCCCTAACCGCTGTAAGCGTGGCAGCCCTTGCTGTATACGATATGGCCAAGGGGGTGGAGAAGACCATACGCATCCAGAACATCCGCCTTGTGGAGAAGCACGGCGGCAAAAGTGGGGACATAATCCTTGAGTGAAGAGGGGCAAGCAATGAAGGTAAAGGTCAAACTTTTCGCCCTCTACAGGGAAAGAGCGGGGACAAACGAGCTCTGGCTTGACCTCCCCGAGGGAGCTTCGGTCCAAGATGCCCTCAATTCCCTTGCCCAGCGCTTCCCCTCGCTTGAAGAGCTCTTGGGAAGAGCATTTTTCGCCTTAAACAAAAGGTACGTCCAGCTGCAAGACCCCCTTAAAGAAGGCGATGAGCTGGCCGTTTTCCCGCCGGTAAGTGGAGGGGCTAAAAAATTTGAAATAACCCATTCCCCTATCTCAGCCGATGAAGTAATGGCCAGAGTTACTGCACCCTCCATCGGGGGGATAGTTCTCTTCGTTGGGGTAGTGCGGAACGAAAACTTGGGGCGAAAAGTCCTACACTTGGAATACGAAGCTTACCCCGAAATGGCCGAGCAAATCCTGGCCCAAATTGGGAACGAAATCAAGGAAAGATGGCCTCAGGTAGAAGATTTGGCCATAGTCCACCGGATAGGCAAACTTGAGATTGGGGAAGCCAGCGTGGTCATAGCCGTGGCCGGAGCTCACCGAGAGGGCCTGTTTGACGCCGCCCGCTATGCCATAGACCGCATAAAGGAAATCGCGCCAATTTGGAAGAAAGAGGTGTGGGCTGAAGGGGAAGAATGGCTTTGAAACCGCAGAGCCACGAAGCACCGTAAGCAATTTCCCGCCTACGGTTTAAATCGGCGCAAGTGCTACGGTAACTGGAGAGCCAAAGATGGGGGTATTGGATTTCTTCAAGCCGAGGGAAGACAAATTCCTAAAACTGCTTGCAGAACAAGCGGCCAAAACCCTGGAGGGCCTTCAAAGCCTGAAAGAATACATGAAGGAGCCCGACTACCAAAAAGCCCAGCGGGTTATCCAAGCCGAGAGAGAAGCCGATGAAATAAGGCGGATACTGGTAGATGAACTAAACCGAACATTCGTCACCTCAATTGACCGGGAGGACCTCTTCGCCCTATCCAGGGCTATAGACGATGTGATTGACTACGCTTACACCACTGTGGACGAGATGGAAATTCTGGGAGTAAAGCCCAACCATTACCTGCAGAAGATGGTAGCCCTCTTAGAGGAAGCAGCAAACGAACTATACCTGGCGGTCCTCAGGCTTGAGAAGCATCCGGATGTAGCCAATGACCATGCAATAAGGGCCAAAACCTTGGAGAACCAGATGGAGAGCATATATCGGGAGGCAATCGCTGAACTTTTCAGAGGCCCATTGGACCCTGAACACATTGCCCAAGTCCTAAAACTAAGGGAACTTTACCGCCACCTCTCCAATGCTGCCGATCGGGGGGATGAGGCGGCTAACATAATAAGCGACATAGTGGTGAAAATGCGCTGAAGGAGGTAAAACATGCCTGCCAAGATACAACCACGGACCCGGGAAGAGAGCTACAAGCCGGCCTTGGAAAAGGCCCGAAGGGAAATAGCCGGCGTAGACCCTTGGGAAACGGCTTTCAAAGCTGCTGTTGACTATCGGGAGATAGACCTCAAAAAGGGCGAATGGCTGGTCCCATTCTGGGGGAAACGGTACATAGTGAGTTACCCGGAAGGAGCTGTTACCGAAGAAGAAACGGGTGAGAAGCCCTCCATTGTAGTGACCCTGCTTATCCTTCACTACCTCCTCACCGCTGAAGGTATCCGTCCAGCCGATCAATGGGTTTCATTCCGTGTCTTTCCTGGAGGTCAGGGCTATTGGCCTGTATTTCAAGCCCGTACAGGCTTAAAATTAGCCAAAGCTTTTGGCAGGGACAAAGAGGCTTTTGAGAAAGCAGCCTTGGCCCTTGGAGGGGAGAAACTATCCTTTGGCGATTCTTCTTTCCTTTTCCGAATGTTCCCCAGACTTTGGTTAGCAGTAGTCCTAAACTTAGCCGATGAAGAATTCGGCCCATCGGCCCAGATCCTGTTTGATGCCACCGCCGAAAGCTACCTCCCCACTGAAGACTTAGTCGTCCTTGGCGAATTACTAACCCATAGCCTCATAAAGCAAGCGGGCAAGAAATAAACTCCGGGTCCGAAACTGGGGGTAATAAAAATGTGATCGTAGCCAACCCCGCCACGAGTGGGGCCCAGAACGCTGGCGAACCCAAAGCCCACGAGGGTGGGGAAAACGGGGGGCCGTGGGGGGTGTGCCCTTCCGACCTAACCCCCTGACCCCCTTCCCTCGCAAGGAAGGGGAAAATTTGGTGGGGTTATCGGGTCAGCCTACGAGTGGGATCCAAAAGACTGGCGAACCCTCAGCCCACGAGGTAGGCAACGGGGGTCCAGGGGGCGAAGCCCCCTAAAAACGTTTACTTCTTAGCTTGGGCACTTATCTTCACAATTTCCACAAAATCCTTAGGCTTTAGGCTTGCCCCCCCAACCAAAGCCCCATCTATATCGGGCTGGGCTAAAAACCCACCAATGTTTGAGGGGTCAACGCTCCCCCCATATTGAATCCTTACCTTGCTCGCCACATCCACCCCGAAAAGCTCGGCCAGAAGAGGCCTTATTACCCCTCCTATAACCGCCTGCGCTCCTTCAGGAGTAGCAGGCTTGCCCGTCCCTATAGCCCAAACCGGCTCATAAGCTATAACTACCTTCCCCGCTTCAGCGGAGGAAAGGCCGGCTAACGCTCCCCTAACTTGCCGGGTCACTACCTCCTCGGTCAGGCCGGCTTCGTTTTCCTCAAGATTCTCCCCCACACAGATTATAGGAGTTAAACTGTGGGCAAGCGCAGCCTTCACCTTCCGGTTCACATGCTCATCGGTCTCCCCAAAATACTTCCTCCTCTCGGAGTGACCGATGATTACATACTCGCAGAATTCTTTGAGCATAACCGGGGATATTTCCCCGGTGTATGCCCCCTTTTCTTCCCAAAAGACATCCTGCGCCCCCACTTTTATGCTCGTCCCCTTGACCAATTGAGCTACGGTGCTTATGGCCGTGAATGGAGGACAAAGCACCTTCTCCACCCCTTCCACTGCGTCCAGTTCGCCCTTAACGGCTTCTAAAAATTCTATGGCCTCACGAACGGTTTTGTTCATCTTCCAATTGCCAGCGATTATAGGTATGCGCATTGCTTCGCCTCCTCAGGGAAAAGTACTTTCTTCAAGAACTGGCCCGTATAAGAGTGAGGCACCATTGCTACCTCCTCCGGGGTCCCTTCGGCTATTACCCATCCCCCTCTATCGCCCCCTTCAGGCCCTAAGTCTATTATCCAATCGGCGCACTTTATCACGTCCAGGTTGTGCTCAATTACAATGACGGTGTTTCCAGCATCCACCAAGCGGTTTAGGACATTGAGCAGCTTCTCAATATCGGCGAAGTGGAGGCCGGTAGTGGGTTCGTCAAGGATGTAGAGGGTGCGGCCGGTGGCCCTTCGGGAAAGTTCTCGGGCCAATTTCACCCTTTGCGCCTCTCCTCCAGAGAGGGTCGGTGCCGGTTGGCCAAGCTTGATGTATCCAAGCCCGACATCGTAAAGGGTCTGGAGCTTGGCCTTTATCTGGGGTATGTTGCCGAAGAATTCCATTGCTTCTTCTACGGTCATGTCCAGGACTTCGGATATGTTCTTGCCTTTGTAGCGGATTTCCAAAGTCTCGCGGTTGTAGCGCTTGCCCTTGCAGACATCGCAAGGGACGTAGACATCGGGCAAGAATTGCATTTCTATCCGGATAATTCCTGCCCCCTCGCATGCCTCGCACCTTCCGCCCTTGACGTTAAATGAAAAGCGGCCGGGGGTGTAACCCCTGAGGCGAGCCTCGGGGAGGGAGGCAAACAGTTCCCTTATCGGGGTAAAAGCCCCGGTATAAGTGGCCGGGTTGCTCCTGGGCGTCCTGCCAATGGGAGATTGGTCCACGTTTACGACTTTGTCAATGTGCTCTATGCCTTCAATGAAGAGGTGTTTGCCGGGCTTTTCCCTGGCTCTGTAGAGCTTCTGGGCCAGGGCCTTGTAGAGGACCTCTATCACCAAGCTTGATTTGCCTGAACCCGAAACCCCTGTCACGCAGATGAAGGTGCCCAGGGGGAAACGTACGGTTATATTCTTGAGGTTGTTTTCGGCGGCGCCGTGGACGGTGAGGAAGTAGCCGTTTCCGGGTCGCCTGGATTTGGGAACTTCTATTTTCCTTTCTCCTCTGAGGTACATTCCAGTTATGGAACGGGGGCAACGCAGAAGGTCATCAAGGGTTCCTGCAACTACTACCTCTCCCCCCTTATCCCCTGCTCCCGGCCCTAAGTCAATGATGTAGTCAGCTGAGCGAATTGTGTTCTCGTCATGCTCCACGACTATGACCGTGTTTCCGAGGTCCCTGAGGTGCTTTAGGGTTTGGATGAGGCGGGCGTTATCCCTCTGGTGCAATCCTACCGAGGGCTCATCCAAGATGTAAAGGACTCCGGCAAGCTGAGAGCCTATCTGAGTAGCCAGCCTTATCCTCTGTGCTTCCCCTCCCGAAAGGGTTGAGGCCCTTCGGTCAAGGGTTATGTAATCAAGGCCTACATCTACCATGAAGCGGAGGCGGTTCCTGAGCTCTTTCAGAATTTGGTGAGCGATGAGTCTCTCTTTTTCGGTCAAAGGAGAATCTGGCCCTTGGAGGCGCTCCACCCACTCCAAAGCCTGGGTTACAGACATAGCGGCTACTTCGGCGATGTTCTTGCCGTCCACTGTGACGGCTAAGGCTTCAGGGCGAAGCCTTGTGCCATTGCATACAGGGCAAGTCCTGGCGGTCATGTAGCGCTCAATCTCGCTCCGGATGTAATCGGATTCAGTTTCACGATAGCGGCGCTGGAGGTTGGGGATTACTCCTTCGTAGGGGATTTCGTAGTAATGGGTGCGGCCGTATTGGTCGGAATAGGGCAAGGAGACCAGCTCGCCGGGGCGAGTTCCATATAGGATTATATCCAGCTGCTCTTTGGTTAGCTCCCGCACTGGGACGTTCATAGGGATTTTGTAGAATTCGCAGACTCGCCGCAATAGGTGCATGTAGTAGCGTGAGGTTTCTTTGCCCAAGTATCGCCAAGGGGCTATGGCTCCATCCTTCAGGCTCAAGGACTTATCGGGTATGACGAGGTCGGGGTCAATTTCCATTATTACTCCCAGGCCGGAGCAATGGGGGCAAGCTCCATGGGGGCTGTTGAAGGAGAAAGTCCTGGGCTCAATTTCCGGGAGCGATATCCCGCAATCAATGCAGGCTGAATGCTCTGAGAAAAGGAGGTCGCGGTAGCCGCCTTCTTCCATTATGGAAACTACGATGACCCCGTTGCCGAACTTGAGGGCCGTTTCCACCGAATCGGCCAAGCGGCTGCGGTAGTCCTCATCTTCGGAGTGGTGGATTACGAGCCGGTCTACTACCGCCTCTATGGTGTGGAGCTTGTAGCGGTCCAGCTCAATTTCTTCATCCAGCTCCATGATTTTGCCGTCAATTCGGGCTCTTACGTAACCTGCCCGGCGGATTTCTTCCAAGACGTTCTTGTGGTGGCCCTTGCGCCCCCTCACCACAGGGGCAAGGAGCATGACCTTGGTGTTTTCAGGCAGGGAGAGGATGGAATCAACGATTTGCTGGGGGGTCTGTGGGGAGATTTCTTTTCCGCAGTTGGGGCAGTGTGGCCTCCCGACCCTGGCGAACAGGAGGCGCAGGTAATCGTAGACTTCGGTAACGGTTCCCACGGTAGAGCGAGGGTTATGGCTTACCCCTTTTTGGTCTATGGAGATGGCTGGGGATAGCCCTTCAATTACGTCTACATCGGGCTTTTCCATTAGGCCTAAGAACTGGCGAGCGTAAGCGGAAAGCGATTCTACGTAGCGGCGTTGTCCTTCGGCATAGAGGGTATCAAAGGCCAGGCTTGATTTACCGGAGCCGGAGACTCCGGTTATCACCACCAGTTTATCTCTGGGGATTTCCACCGTTATGTTTTTTAGGTTGTGCTCCCTTGCTCCTCGCACTACGATTTTGTTCTGTCCCATTTTCCCCTGCCGCTTCCTTATCAAGGTTACCTAAAAATTTTAGCACTGAGGGGGCTGTTTAGCAAGGTTTTACAGTGCTTGGGGCCAGAAATTTCCCATCCCCGTAGACTTTGGGTTCGCCAGCGTTCTGGGCCCCGCTCGTAGTGGGGTT
>JGI20130J15133_1000636_pt1 | contig 32315 bp, 41 predicted proteins | sample WasSprMetagenome_FD_15133 | JGI IMG/M metagenome (IMG submission 15133) | reverse complement strand
AGATCCTTTTAGCAAACTCGACATGGTGCGGCAGGCGGGATTTGAACCCGCGCTTCAGGCTCGGCAAGCCTGAGTCCTAACCAGGCTAGACTACTGCCGCTCCCTCTTATATGTTTTTCTTCTGCAAAAAATAATGGATTTGTCCTTTGTACTGGGCCTAGGATTTGTGGTGGCCTTAGGCATCGCCGTTGAGAGAAGCTTGGTAGCTTATAGGCTCTCGAGGAGGAGAAGAGAACTAGAGGAAGAGGTTAGGGCGCTAAGCGAGATGAACGAATTGCTATCTGAGAATCTCTCGAGGAAAGTCGGAAAAACGGAGGGAGTCTTGGCTGAATTCGTTAGAGATTTAGAGCGCCTACGCACGGCTATTGCCGGTTCTGGCACTTGCGAGAGGATTCTGAAGAAAAAGTACAGGGTTGAGGTGGGAGTTGGAATGCTTCGCAGGATTTTTGACGCTTATCCTTCCATAGGTATGTTAACCAAGCAACAACTTGCAGATGAAATTCTGGTGGGAGAGCTGGGCAGACAAATCATGAGAGAGCTGGAAAGCGGTGCGAACGTGGAGGAGGTATCTGGTGCGGTTGAAGCCCCCCTTGCGGTGGTCAAGGGACAGATTAGGAGACTGCAGTTGCTAGGTTACTTGGACGGATCTCTAAAACCCACGCCCGCTGGAAAGAGAGTTCTCTCCCAGCCAGCCCAATAGTTCATAGGTAGCTCTCTCAACCTTTTTGGAGAATTCTGGGAGGGTTGCAACTTGGAGGAGGTATCGGGGGACAAATCTGAGCTTTAGGATGGAAGCGAGAGGGGAAAGTTTGTGGAGTGGAACGAGTTCCCCGTTGCGCTCCACCATGAGTTCTTCTCTGCGTATTCTTGGCTCAGAAATTAAGAGCTCGACTACAGGAATGTCAACTATTACCTTTCCCTCAGGTACTCCCGCCATTTCTTGAATCTCTTGCTGTATTGAGAGAAGCTTTGTCCAGCTACCGAAAGTCTTGCGGATTTTTTCCATCTTTTTTCTGCTTAGCTTCTTTCTCTCTACCAAGTATACCGGTTTTAGGAGTTTCCGATAGCAGATTCTCTTTACGACCTCAGCCGGAAAGCCACCCAAAGCTTCCAGCTTGGAGAAGAGACGCCACTCGGTGAGGAGATAGGGATTCTCTCCCTTTCGTACAAGAATCTCCGTGGCATTAGCTAGCATGAGCTCCGCTATCCTTACGGTTCGATGGAAGTAAACGGAGGAATACATGAGGTCTCTGGCGGTTAAGAAGCCCTCTACTGCCTCTATTCCCCTCTCCTCTACGACAAGTCGACCTGCCTTTACTCGTAACACCCTGCGGAGTCTAGGAAGGTCTATCATTCCAAGTGCCACCCCTGTGAAATGGGAATCTCTCAGAAGATAGTCCATTTGGTCCACATCCATTTCTCCATGCAGCAGTTGTGCGAGGTACCTTTCTCTGTGAGTACCCAAAATCAGCTCGCAAACCTCTTCAGGTTCTAAACCGGTTTTTCTTAGCACCTCTCCGCAGGAATGATTCTCGTTCTCGATTTTCACTTCACCAAGGATTAGGCTAGAGGCAAGTTCCTCGTGGTTTTTTCCTAAGTGCTCCACCATCTGGAACTCTAGAGTGTGGGAGAAGGGAGGATGTCCAATATCGTGCAGGAGGGCAGCTGCCTGAAGGAGAGACGACTTTTCTATCTTCAAATCGGAGGCGAAGAGTTTAGAGAGATGCATAACACCTAGTGCATGTTCGAAGCGGGTATGGTTGGCTCCAGGAAACACGAGATTTGCCAGTCCCATCTGCCTTATTCCTCTCAGTCTCTGAACTTCCGGAGTTTCCAGGAGCTTGAGGGCTACATCATCTAGCTGGATGCTTCCATGAACTGAATCGTGGATGACTTTCTCCATTTCAGACTCAGCAAGTGCTTAATTTTGTTGGTTGGTCATTCAAAATGAATATTCTCTACATCTGCGACGAGTTCCCCCCCTACTTTAGGGGTGGACTTGGCACGTATGCGATAGAGATGACCAGGAGGTTTGTGAATGAGGGTGAAAATGTGGTGGTTTTTGCTAGGAATCCGGATAACAAGGCAGTGACGAGAGACCTCTACAGTGGGGTGGAGGTTCATCGCCCGCAGACAGTGGATGTAACCGACATTCTTCCTGCTATGATTCCGCAAGACGTGAAGTTCTGGGCTCCCGAGGCTCAGAAGTTCTTCGCCGAGACCCTCATGTACAACATCCTCACCTGCACTAAAGTTGCGAACCAGTTAGTGGCCAGAGAAGGTAGGAAGTTCGACATAATAGTGGCTCATGACTGGTTGGCTTCGCTTGCTGGAATCGTGCTGAAGAAAAGATTAAAGCTTCCCCTAGTGGTTCATTTTCATTCCACAGAGCATGGTAGGAGCGGTGGAGGCGGTTCTCCAACCATCAAAGAAATAGAGAGACTTGCAGCTCTTACAGCCGATAGAATAGTGACGGTAAGCTATGCTATGCGGGATGAGCTGGTGGGGTTAGGCTATCCTGAGGGAAAGATACGGGTGGTCTACAATGCAGTGGACGAGAAAAAGTATGATCCTGCTAAGGTTCCAAAAGAGGCGGTAGAGGAATTGAGGAGGAGACTAGGTATCGGGCAGGATCCGATGGTATTCTTTGTCGGCAGGTTGAGTTGGGTAAAGGGGGCGGATTCCTTGGTTCAAGCAATGCCGTATATACTAAGAGAGGTTCCGGATGCCAAACTTGTGCTGGTGGGGAGGGGGGAGCAGGAAGGGATGCTCTCCGATATGGTCAGGAGGCTTGGAATCGAAAAGAGCGTGATTTTGAAGTTCGAGTACATTCCTGAACACGAGAGGATTTTGTACTACGCGGCATGCGACGTGGCAGTATTTCCCTCTAGGTATGAACCTTTTGGCATCGTGTGTACGGAGGCGATGGCTATGGGAAAACCAGTGGTGGTAGGAGCAAAGGGGACCTCTGGATTGAGGGAGCAGGTTATTCCGTGCGATCTTCCGCATGCCAAGAGATGCGGCTCGCACGTGGATCCGGATGTTCCGTACGACATCGCCAAGTTTGTGATCGAACTCCTGAAGGATAAGTGGCTTAGGGAAAGGCTGGGAAGAAATGCGAGGGAGAGAGTATTAGAGAAGTTCACTCTAGATAGGGCAGCTAACGAGACTCTTTCGGTCTATCGCGAGCTAGTGAGACAAGGTTAAATAGAGGGACATGTCGAAAATGATTGACGAAGGTAGCCTTGGTTACCGGGGCATGTGGCTTTACGGGCAGCAACATGTTGGAAGTTCTAAAGGAAAAAGGATGGGAAATAGTTGCAACGGATCTTCCTCAATCAGATCGTAAGGTTTTTTACCATGAGAAAGGAACTTTTCACCCCGTTTATTATTCCGACATCATAAAGCAAACTGGGGCTGAGTTCATCCCCGCTGACCTTACCAAGCCCGAAACTCTGAAACCACTTTTCACTAGAGACTACGATGCGGTTTTCAGCATAGCCTCTCTCTATGATTACTTTGCCCCATGGGAGCTCCTCTATAAGGTGAATGTAGAGGGGCACAGAAACTTGGTTGAGGCATGGTTAGCCTCGGGAAAAAAGGTAGGTCACTGGGTTCACTGGTCAACCGATGGTGTTTATGGGGAGACCCCCTATCTACCCGGCGATGAGAACGCTCCGTACGATCCCCCAAATAATTACTCGAGGTCGAAAGTCGAGCAGGAAAGATTACTTTGGAAGTATTACAGGGAAAAGGGCCTGCCCTTAACCGTTTTGAGACCGGCCCCCATTTACGGACCGAGGCATATTTATGGGGTATATAAAACTCTCTTGGGACCGCGGAAATTTGGTGTGGGAGCAGTGGTTAGGATATATCCTAGAGAAAAGCAGCTCATGTTTCCATGTGTGCACGTTAGAGATTTGTGCGAGGCTGCTGTATACGTTGCCGAAAGGGAGGACACGATAGGTGAGACGTACAATGTTCTTTCAAACTGTATCACTCAGTCAGAGTTCTCCGAGTTCGTTTCCCATATAGGATATTGCAGCCCGATTTACAGGATACCGGTGCCTTTCTCTCTCTACAAGCGAGTTGCAGATTTCGTCATCAAAGTTGGTAGATACTTGGATGCAAGGGCTAGAAAGAAGGGTAAGAGACCAAAGTTCGATGTTCCGGAAATCCAGTACATCACCCATCAGTATTGGTTTTCCAACGAGAAGTTGAAGGAGATAGGCTTTAAGTTCAAGTTTGAGGATCCCAGGGAGGGTCTCTTGGACTATATCATTTGGTGCAAAAGGCAGGGGAGATTATGATAGTGGGTACCTACGACCTTTTGATTCTTTTCTTGGGCGGGTTTTTGCTGGGATGGCCTGCTAAGAGGCTCCACAAGAAGAATCGCGACGCATTTATCTTCATGGTTGAGGGCATTACTCTCGCTTTCTGGCTCAACTCTATTCTCTCAAATGTGGGGGTAATCAAATATTGGGGAGGAATACTCCCCTCTTTCTCGGTTCCGTTTTGGTTAGGCTTTTTCTACATACTTTCCTATCCCTTCTGGTTCTGGTTTGGTGGAACTCTATTCTTTGGTTTCTTCGGTAGGACCCCTCGTCATGGAGGTATTTTCTGGGCCCTCACCATAGACGACAAGACGGAACCCTTCGCAGGCTGGCAAGAGGAGGAACCGCTGAAGATTGCAGATCCTCTCCCACCGGAGGAGGTAGCTAAGATAAGCATTCAAGAGGTCACAGACGAGGAGAGACAAAAGTATCAAGAGTGGTTTGCTCAACCCTTGAACTTTAAGGTGGTAAAGGATGGGAAGATTCTTTATTTCTGTAAGAGGAGGGAGGAGGCCGAAAAATTTGTAGAAAAACTTAAACTAGGGCTGGTGCGGGTGGTTCAGGATATGGAAAGTAAGATAGCTGAGGCTAAGGAGCGCTGGGAGAAGTGGGAATACCGTAAGGACACTAAACCGTATACACAAGCTTAATGCCGTCCTATCAGGGGAAGATTCTTTGGGTTGACCTCTCGTCCAAGGAAATACGCGAGGAACGGTTAGGTGAAGAAGTATATAGGACGCTCTTTGGTGGTTATGGTCTAGCTGCCAAGTTCCTGTTCGAGCGGATGAAACCTGGAATTGACCCGCTAGGGGATGAGAACATCCTTTGCTTTGCAGCAGGGCTTCTCAATGGAACCGGTGCATGGTTTTGTGGGAGATACATGGTGGCGGCCAAGTCTCCCGCGACCGGAGGGTTTGGAATGGCGAACGCTGGTGGATCGTTTGGTCCCGAACTGCGGAGAGCAGGATACGATGCAATCTTTTTCGTTGGCAGGAGTGAACAACCAGTGTATTTCTACTTGGAGGGTGAAAAGAAGGAAATTCGTGACGCCTCCCATCTGTGGGGAAAGGATGCTTACGAGACGGATGCCCTAATAAAGAGAGAGATACCAAAGGCAAAGGTGGCATGCATCGGACGTGCGGGAGAAAAACTCTCGCTTATCTCTGGGATAGTAAACGAGCGCAACCGCATCGCAGCGAGGACGGGTATGGGGGCAGTGATGGGGAGCAAAAAATTGAAGGCGGTGGCAGTGGTGGGGACTAAGAGAGTGGAGGTTCATTCGAGGGAAAGACTGCTGGAATTGAACAAGGAGTTTCTGGCCAAGTACAAGACTCCCCTGACCAAGCTCACGGATGAGGATGTGCTCAGAACGAAATGGGGAAGATTGATACCGCCAATCGGTAGGCTCACCCTTTGGTCGTCCGTTTTAATCAGGCTTCAACCACTTTTCTTCCGCGTACTTATGGGTAGATATGGAACCCCAGGTTTTGCCGGATGGTCTATGACTTCTCAAGATGCTCCCATCAAAAACTGGGCGGGAACGCAGGCGGATTTTTCCACTAGGGAGGTGATGAAATTAACGGATGAATCGATACTGAAGCTCAAAAAAGCCCAACATAGTTGCGAGGCATGTCCGTTAGGGTGCACCAATCTCGTGGCTAGCGGTGGGAAATACCAGCTGGAGGAGGTGAAAGTAGAGTACGAGTGTTTGGCAGCATTTGGTTCAAACTGTCTTAACTCTGACTTGGAAACCGTTCTTAAAGAAATTGACATGTGCAACAGGGAGGGGTTGGATGGGATTTCGGCGGGCTCCGTGATTGCTTTCGCTTGTGAGTGTTATGAGAAGGGCCTGCTTACGGAAAAGGAAATTGGTTTCCCGCTGAGGTGGGGAGACGGATCTTCCCATGTGATGCTTCTAGAAAAAATGATTTTAAGGGAGGGGATAGGAGACTTGTTAGCTGATGGGGTGAGGAGAGCGTCAGAAAAAATACCCAACTCCAAATCCCTAGCGGTTCACGCTGGTGGTATTGAGCCGGCCATGCATGATCCTCGTCAGGATCCAGGTTATGGGATAGCCTATCAAGCTGAGCCCGTTCCGGGGAAGCACGTGCATGCAATAACGTTCATAGATTTGGAACAGATAGACCAAGTGATGGGCACCAAGCCTTCTCCGTTGATATATCGGAAGTCTTGGAGGTTTAGCAACTGGGAGTTCCACGGAAGGAGAGCGGCCGTGGCGTCGGCCTACTTTCATGCGCTTTCAGCTGCAGGAGGGTGTCTTTTTGGTCCTCTTACGGCGGGAAAGAACTTCAAGTTGCTGGACTACATCAACGCGGCCACGGGGTGGGACATGGACAGGCAGGAACTGCGACGGGTAGGGGAGAGAATCCTTACCCTCATGCAGGCCTTCAACTACAGGGAAGGTATAAGACCAGACGATTTTAGGCTGTCTAAAAGAGCAGCTGAGGGATGTAATCTCATCGAGGCTCAGTGGGCTTTCTATCAAGAGTTGGGATGGGATCCTGCGAGTGGATTGCCTTCAGAAGAAAAGCTTAGAGAACTAGGATTGGAAGAAGTGAGAAAGCAGCTATACGGGGCATGAAGAGGTGTCTGGTTACCGGGGCTGGAGGCTTCATAGGATCTTATGTGGTGAGATGGCTCCTCAAGGAAGGATATCAAGTTAGGGCGACTGATTTGCCTCGGGCTAACTTGGAATGGGCGGAAAAGGAGGGAGCCGAGGTGATGAAGGCAGATCTCTTGGACCGCAAACAGCTCCCAACCCTACTGAAAGACGTTGACTGGGTTTTCCATGTGGCGGGACTTTTTGACTTTAGTCTCCCCTATGACGTGTTATTTGACGCAAATGTGGTCGCGACCAGAAACGTGTGCGAGGCGGCTCTCCAGACAGGGGTAGAATCTTTTGTCCACTGGAGCACAGTGGGGGTCTATGGTAGAACTTTTTACATCCCCATGGACGAGGCACATCCCAAGAATCCAACCAACAACTATGAGAAGACGAAGTGGATGGGTGAACAGGTGGCGATGAGTTATGCGAAAAGGGGCCTGCCAGTCAGAGCCATTCGACCCACTCTCGTTTACGGTCCCGGGAGCAAGTACGGGGTCGCCCTGTTTCTCTCCACCGTAGTTTCAGGATACTGGGAATACAAGAAGGCACCTGTTCGAGTCATAGGAGATATGTTGACGCATCACGTTCATGCAGACGATGTAGCCAGGGCCGCCATTCATCTCGCAAAGAGGCCAGACACGGTGGGAAGGGCCTTTAATGTTGCTGATGACAGACCTGTGACCGTGACGGAGATGTTTGATGCGATGGCTGACGCGCTAGGAATTGAAAAGGGAGTCCCGCTACCCATCCTCAAGAAGTTTGTGAAAATCGCCATTGCTGCTACTTCATCGCTCGCACCCATGCTCGAAAAAACAATAGTTTCAGTTTTTGGGCTCATAAACAAGTCCGCCCAAAAGAAGTGGGATGCAGTGGTGAAGAAGTATAATTTGAAGGATGTTCTAAGACCCAGAATAGATATGGACTGGCTCTTCTCGTACGGTGCGGTCAAGCTCTCTACTTGGAAGTGGATACCGGCCGGAGATAAATGGTATGACACCTCCGCCCTGAAATCCACGGGCTTCACCTGCATGTGGCCCGATTTCAGGGAGGGTCTGAAGAAGACTGTGGAGTGGTACCAGGAAAATGGCTGGCTCCCCAAGGCGAGTTAGTAGGGATTTAAAAAGAGGTTGGGTATAGTAGATGGCGTTCCTGCCCCTCTTCACGCTCGCGCTTGGTCTGCTTGGCTTATTTGACGGAGTATTTGTGATTTGGCAGGCTAGGGGGAAGGCTAGAGGAATAGGAGTAGCAACTTTCCTATTAGGTTTGATAGGAATTCTGCTCTTTATTGATGGAACCTGGGGGATGCTAGGGGTTCTGCAGAGCTGGGGAACGGGCGCGGTCATAGAGGATATCAAGACATTGATTGCGGCATTGGTTGGAGCACTTATTCCCACAGGGCTGTTAATCCTAGCTCTCCTCGAGTGAAAATTCTATTTTGGCTCCTTCCGATCGCCGACCTTTTCTATTTAGACAGAATCCTAGACTTTTACCGAAGATGGGGTGTGGATATCCCTCCCGCCCATGCAAGGTTGGGACTCCTAGAGAGATGGGTGGGATATCTGCCGGTAGGTACGATTGCCGGGAAGTACCTCGGTGTTCGCTCGCTAATGCTCTTTTTAGGGGTCTTCCCCTTAGTGGGAGCTTTAGAGCTCTATCTGATGTGCAAAGGGGTTAGACCTTGGAGATTTTTCAGGGGAAAACCCAGGGAGTCCGTGACCAAGATTTTCCTGCTTGAGGCGTATAACTGTTTTAACTATTTTGCTTTAGGTGTGCTGATAGGTGTTATACTCTGATGAGCTCAACAAAGGATGGAGGGACCTCGAATAGAATCACCTAAGCTTTACCCCGTGATGCCGAATTCGATTTTCAGCCCCTTACTAGGGGCAAAAGAAACAGAGGTGACTCCAGCATCCGGATACAAGTCGGTTAAGCGGCATCTTCACGGATTTGTGGAGCTGAGCGGTCGTTGGAAATTCAGACCAGATCCTCAAGAGCTAGGAGAAAAAGAGGGTTGGTACAATCCTGAGCTATCCGATGATGATTGGGAAGAGATGGAAGTTCCTAGTAATTTCGTCGATAATCCGCAACTCCAAAATTTTTACAAGCCTGTTTGGTTCCGCAGGAGGTTCAAGAGACCCAAAGCAGAGGAAGTAAGACTTCTCTTCGAAGGAGTGGACTATTTTGCCGAAGTGTGGTTAAACGGGGAGAAGCTAGGGGAGCATGAGGGGTATTTTTGTCCGTTTCAATTTAGAGTAACCAACAAGCTTAGGGAAGATAACGTGCTGGTGGTGAAAGTTCAAAATCCTTTCGATCGAGGGATAAGGGGAAGGGGATTTCTTACCACTCTCCTCTCCACGAAGCATTACCCCAAAGGCGTTTTGAACTTTCATGATTGTAGGCCAGGAGACAGTCTAAATCCCAAGCTCGCTCAGTCGTTAGGAACGGGAGGGATTTACAGACCAGTTAAGCTTCTCCTGTCAGGTAGGATACATTTTGACTGGATTTTCCTTACCCCGCTTCTAGAAGAAAAAAGTGCCAAAGTTCTGATTGACGTCTTTCTGTCGAATAAAGGAAAAACTCCTGAGAAGGTGGAACTCCAGGTCGAAATCCGAGAAATAAAGGAAACTCGCACCTATGAGGTAACCGCACAGCCGGGATGTAATCGAGTGCGACTCCAGTGGCAAATAAAGAATCCAAAATTATGGTTTCCTTGGAATCATCCCGAGCTTGGTCGTCCCTATCTATACTCTCTGATGGCCAGAATTGTGAAAGACGATGAATGTTTGGATGAAAGACTGGAGAGGTTTGGTATAAGAGAGGTAAGGTTAGGAGGGGAACTCGACAAGAAGGGAGATAGGAGAATAGGTCCCGAGGCCTATCAATGGTTCATAAATGGGAAGAAGATTTTCGTCAAGGGAACCAACTATCTCTCAACCGAGTGGATGTCAAAGGTGTCAAGGGAACTGTACGAGGGCGATGCCAGACTGATTAAGGGGGCCAACATGAACATGGTGAGAGTTCACGCCCACTTGGAGCCACCTCTCCTCTACGAAGTTTTTGATGAGCAGGGAATCATGATTTGGCAAGACTTCACCCTCCAGTGGGGTTACAGAGCGGATAGGGAATTTAGGGAGAAATGCAAGAGGATGCTGGCTGAGATGATATATCTCTACTATAATCATCCCTCGGTAGTTCTTTGGTGCTGTCATAATGAACCGCTCTGGATTTGGTTCAAGGTAGGGAACAAGGGACTAGATGATGAGCTCTTTGAGCTAGCCACTTCCATTGATTCAAGTCGTCCTATTCACAAGGCATCTGGTAAGGGAGATTCCCATATCTATCTGGGCTGGTATGGTGGGCTTTTCATCGATGTGAGGAAGAGGAGAGATCCTTTTCCCACGGAATTTGGCTCCCAAGCAATTTCCTTGGGTTTCAAGCGTTGGATAGAAGACGCTTGGCCCCCCAAGATGAGGAAGTGGAGATACCATGACGCTCAGCTTTCCATTCTCTGCACCTACTTGGGAAGCTGGAGGAAGTATAAGTCCTTTGAGGAATTCGCACTAGCGAGTCAGCTCTATCAAGCGGAACTCTTGAAGTATTACGTTGAACAGTTCAGAATCAAAAAGTACAACCCCACTGGTGGATGTCTCAGCTTTTGGCTTTTGAACTGGTGGCCATCTGTTGGCTGGGGAGTGGTGGATCACGAGAGGAATCCGATGCTCGGTTACGAGGCCCTGAAGCAGGCCTATTCACCACTTTTAGTCTGCGTGGATTGGGAAAGAAGTATCTTTAAGAAAGGTGAGGAGGTGAGGCTTCCCGTCTGGGTCGTGAATGATTGGCACGAGGATGAAGGTAAGTGCTCAGTTAAGTGGAAGCTGTTTAGGACAAAAAACCGTTTGATAGAGGGGAGCAGGAAATGGTTGTTGGCGGAACTTCCGTTACCTTGGTTGAATCTTCCAGTCTTTCACGTTCCAAGGACGGTATGCCCGGGGGAGGAGGGAGGAAAACAGCTGAGCGAGGGGAGTTTTGAGGTAGAGGTAGGGCCGGACTCCAGTCAGGAGGTGGGGGAAATTTCCTTCAAGTTTGCGGAACCGATAGATTTGCGTCTTGAACTTTCCCTAGTGAAGGGTAAAAGAGTGCTGGCTTCCAACCGTTACCACTTCCTCGTCCGATGAAAATAGTTTTCCTCTCTGGGGGTACGGGAACCCCCAAGCTTATTCAAGGCTTCCTTCAACTCGTCCAACAGGAGGAAATCACGGCAGTGGGCAACACCGGTGAGGACTTGGAGGTTAGCGGACTATACGTGTCTCCCGATTTGGACACCCTTCTCTACACTTTTGCAGGAATCGTCAACGAGGAGACTTGGTATGGTATAAAAGGGGATACCTTTTTTGAACACGAAAGGTTGAAGGCTCGAGGCATTGTGGAAATCCTAAAGATAGGTGACCAAGATAGGCAAACTAAAAGACTCAGGACGGAGCTCCTGAGGGCCGGTTTTTCTCTCTCTGAGGCTACACGGAAGTTGTGTGAGCGATTTGGTGTGAGAGCCAGACTCTTGCCGATGTCGGATGACCGTGTTACAACAAGGATCCTTACCACCGAGGGCGAGATGAGCTTTCACGAGTTCTGGATTTTGCGAAGGGGAAAGGTGGAGGTTAAGGGAGTAGTGTTTCAAGGAGCAGAACAAGCCGAACCAGTCCCGGGAGTTCTAGAATCGTTGGAGGAAGCGGATTTTGTCGTCATAGGTCCTAGCAATCCTGTAACGAGTATTGGACCCATTCTGTCTGTTAAGGGAATCAGAAACGCTCTCAAAAAGGTCAGCGAGAAAGTGATCGGCGTAAGTCCTATCATCGGAGATCGTCCGGTTAGTGGTCCAGCCGCTACTCTTATGACAGGCATGGGGATTCCTGTAAGTCCGGTAGGTGTGGCTCAAATGTATGAGGGATTGATGAGAACCCTATTCATTGACAAAACAGATGCCAAGTATGTTCCTGAGATACGAAAATGGGGGATTTCAGCTCAGCTTGGAGACCTGCTGATGCCTGATTATGATGCACGAAGGAGGCTCGCCTTTCAAATCCTTGATTTCTGGAAGTCAAGGAGAAATCAGTAAAAGAAGAAAACCGAATGCCAAGGCACCGATACCAAGCAAAATAGCGGCTAGGCTGAATTCTCGCTCCGTAGGTGGTGCGTAAAAGTAGGAGACGGTTCCGCAAGTAAAAGCGATAGCCCCGAAGATGAGGGGAAAATCAAAGAACCCCACGATACCGAAAATGATACCGGCACAATCAAGCGCGAGAGCCATTTCTCTTCTGGGTCTTGCCATCAAAATGTAGGGTTTAGAATTTGAGCAAGTAATCTCTCGGATTTAATTCGCGTTTACGATTTTAGACGTGGATATCGTGAGAGTTCTCGAATTGGCGGTCGAATCGGCTAGGGAAGCTAAGGAGATACAACCCTCTGACAGGTTGGGAATGTCCGCGTTAAGATGGGAAATCTATTCCAGTTTACAAAATCTTCTGGACGCTTTGGCAATGATTGTGGCAGATTTAGGTTTAATCAAACCAAAGACCTACGCCGATTTGGGGGAAATTTTGAGGCAAAAGAACATACTGACGCAACAACATGCAGAGCTAATAAAGAAGGTAGCCTTGGTGAGGAATACCGTTGCTCATGCTTATAGAGGAGTCACGAGCACGGATCTCATCAAACTCGTGAAAGAATTTCTCCCGGAGGTCGAAAAATTGTGCATGTTTCTAATTGATTATGTGCAAAAGAGTAACTTGGACCCTGTGCCTGTCGAGCAAAAATTCAAAGAAATTTTCGAAAGAAATGGTGTTAAGCTTGCGTATCTTTTTGGAAGCAGGTCCCGGCAGAGTAGTCGAGAAGAGAGTGACTACGACTTTGCGCTAGTTTTAGGCCGAAGGACTACAGTAGAGGAAGAAATAGAGCTGGCATTGGAACTCTCGAAGGTACTTAAGGTTCCAGCAGACTTAATTGACGTGTTGACGCTCGATGATGCGGATCCCCAGCTTGTTTATAGGGTGATGAAAGAGGGCAAGTTGATATACGCATCCACAGAGGAGGAAAGGAAGCGGTGGGAGAGGCACGCATTGCTTACAATTCTCGACGCTAGGGAATTTTACGAATGGCAAGTGGAGATTAAAAGAATTCGAGAATCTCATAGAGAGTAGATCTTTGGGCTGGTTTTCTTCCGATTTCTACAGCCAATTCTCTAATCGTCTCTGGAGGTATGTATTGACCCCACTTGCCTCCGGCCTCCCTGGTTATATTTTCCTCCAGAAGGACTCCACCCAAATCATTTGCTCCAGCTAACAACATGAGTTGTGCACCTCTGGGACCAAGTTTCACCCACGAAGCCTGTAGGTTTCTTATATATTTTCCTAGTACAATTCTTGCAACCGCGTGAAGTCTTAGGCTATCCATTAGGCTTGGACCTTTGATTTTTTTGCCCAGCTCAGTTTTTGAACCGACGAACGGTAGTGGGATAAACTCTGTAAAACCTCCAGTTCTCCTCTGGATTTCTCTTATAATCAAGAGGTGCTCCGCTCTCTCTTTGGCACTTTCCACAGTTCCGTACATTATAGTGGCTGTAGTAGGAATGCCGAGCCGATGAGCGGTTTCGATGATTTCAACCCACTCCTTAGTTTTTATCTTCTTGGGACATATGAGATTTCTCACTCGATCCGACAAAATTTCAGCGGCAGTTCCTGGCATGGAATCCAGTCCCTCTCTTCTAAGTACCCTGAGTACCTCCTCGATTGTCATGCCTTCTTTTTCGGCAATCGAGAAAATCTCTTGAGGGGAGAAGGCGTGTATGTGAATGTCTTCGGAGACCTCTCGTATACTTTGGAGAAGTTCGACGTAATAGTCCAGTCTTAAGTGGGGGTGGATACCTCCCTGTAAGCAAACTTCTGTGGCTCCTAAGTTCAGCGCCTCTCTTACTTTCTGTTTGATTTCAGATGGATTTAACACAAAAGCGTCTGAATCATTTGGCCTGCGTTTAAAGGCGCAGAAGCGACAATTGTTGATACAAATATTCGTAAAATTTATGTTCCGATTTATCACGTAGGTAACGGTCTCCCCCACTTGGTTTCTTCTGATTTCGTCCGCTTTCTTGGCGAGCAAAAGCAATTCCTCTCCCTTCGCCTGTAGCAATCGCTCGACGATGGTGAGTTCAGATTCGCCAGAAGCGGCTTCTTCTAAAATTTCCTCAAAATCTTTAGCGTCGGTACCCATCCGCATCTGCCAACCTCCTCACAACCCTTTCCACATCTTCCGACATGAAATCTTTCCTGTGTACAAAGTTGGGATATATAGGGAGTCTCTCTCTTAGGATAAACCCAGCACTTTTCAGCCTCTCTCTGAGAATCTCCAGGTCAGGCCAAGGATGTTCAGGATTTATGAAATCGGGAGTTATGGGTGAAATACCTCCCAGATCGTTGGCTCCAGCTTCTAGAAAGGGGATGACATCAGACACCAAGTTAGGCGGGATTTGGATTCCCAGCTCCGGGAAAAGCTCCCTCGCCATTCTGACGGTCTCCAAAACCTCCTGCTCGGGGGGAGGAGGGACATTTTGCATCGGAGTGTTGGGATGAGGTCGAAAAGGCTGAATGATAATTTCCTGCAAGTGGTCATAGGTGTCCTGTATTCTTCTCAACACTTTCAGAGATTCTAGCCTCTGCTCTCTTGTCTCCCCTATCCCTACTAACAAACCTGTGGTGAAGGGGATTTTCATTCTTCCAGCCATCTCTATGAAGGCCAACCTAATTTCGGGTCTCTTGCTTGGACTTTCTTTATGGGCTTCTAAGGGGGCTGCGCATTCGAGCATGAGTCCCATGCTAGCACAGTATCTCCTCAATCTCCTGGTTTCGTCGGCATCGATTACGCCGGCGTTCACGTGAGGGAGCATGTCGAGCTTCAATATACACCTACAGATGGACTCAAGATACCCCACAATGGATTGGAATCCCAATTCCGCCAGCTTTTCCTTAGCTTTTCGATAGACCTCGGGACGCTCTCCTAAAGTTATCAATACCTCTGAGCATTTCATTTTTTTGGCACGGAGCATAAGCGCAAAAACCTCTTGCGGGGACATGAACCAAGCTTCAGAGGGTTCTTTTCGGAAACCACAGTAGTAACAACGATTCCTGCACATGTTGGTGAGGGGGATGAAGACATTCTTGGAGTAGGTCACCACTGTCATCTAAAAAGTCTTCGTTGAAGAAAACATGAGCATCCTTAGCTCAAAGGAACGAATGTTTGCACGTAAATCTGACATGTTTTAAGCATAGGAGTCACAATTGGAATAGCATCGTGAAGCAAATTTGCGCAGTAACGGCAGTAAAGTCCCTTATTCGCGCAAAGTCGAAACTTGGTAAGGTGTTGAACTTTAACGAGAGGAAGGAATTAGTCCTTTGTATGCTTGAGGATGTCATAAAGGCGGTCAGGTATGCTGGTATTCCTCTCTTTGTGGTGAGTCCTGACGAGGAGGTTCTGAAATTTGTGGAGGAGAAAGGGTGCAAAGGTGTAAAAGATACCGGTATCGGATTAAACGAAGCTTTCGAGTTAGGGAGGAGGGAGGTCATGAATCAAGGATTTGACTCGGTATTGCTTCTTCCGGCGGATCTTCCTCTTCTTAGGGCTTGGGAGGTACAAAAAATTCTAGAGATGGGGGCAGATGAAAAATTTGTGGTTCTTTCGCCTACTCAGCGAGGTGGGACGGGGGCTCTTTATCTTCGTCCTCCTACCCTCATACCTTTGCGCTTTGAAGGAGAAAGTTTCAGCAGCCATTTTCAAGAGGCACTAAGGGCAGGGGTTAAACCAAGGATTTTCGAGTCCATGGGAACCCGCATGGATCTAGATGAGCCAGAAGATATCCCCAGAGTTCTGCTATTGGCCGATGGAACGAGAACTAAGGAGTTCTTGGTGATGCTCAGTCGAGGGGCACGTCAGGTCGCCCATCACTAGTCATCTTATCACGACTGAGGCGTTCATCATCCGTGCCAACAATTTTTGGTGACAATAGATTTACGTTTTTCGCAAATAGAGTGCTATCACAAGTCCAGCTCCTACTAAGAGAATCAAGATAAAAATCCAGTTTGGAAGCAATCCCTGCTCTAAGACGGGTCGCTTTCCCAGCGTAGAGAGAATTTGGTTAGAGTACTCTATGCTTTGACGAGCGGACTCCGTTGAGCCTTGAGCTCTCGCTAGTTCGTAGAAAGCTCGGGCCTTCTTGAGGAGAAGATTCTCTGGTGTGGTAAGTTTTCCAGCCATTCGTAGCAGCAAATCGCAAGCCTGTAGAAGCAAGGGTAACACTTCTTGGTCGTCTAGCGGACGTATTTCTACTTTTTCTTCAACAGAGGGTGCCAGTCCGAAATAGCTAACGGAGAGGGAGGAGCCTGAAGAAGTGAGTCCTGAAGTACCCCTGAGGAGCCTGACAGGATCAGACCTGAAGAGGTAGTCTCCCCAATTCTCAGCCCAAGTAGGGTCTGCTGGCTGCCATCCAAAAGTTGGTGTATAAAACTCAACCCAAGCATGCCCTCCAAAACTGTTGTTCTCCTTTACCACCCATCCAATGCAGAGTCTCGCTGGGAGACCGCTGGCTCTCGCAAGGGCAATGGTTAAATCACTATATCCATCACAATCTCCAACCCTTTGCTGTAGAGTTCTGAGGGCACCCTGTCTGAGTTCGGTTTCCTTATACTCTAGTAGGGCATCAACTCCTTGAACGATCCTCTGGGCCAGAAGGAAGATATTTGTTTCTCCCTTGCTTATGAGATTCGCCATCTGCTGGATGTTGGGATTATTTACTTCCCACCAAGGAGCCTCATCCAAATACGGATACAGAGCTGGTGGGATATCCGCAAGCTTACCAGAGTTTTCGGGCCCAATTCCTGGAGAGTGTATATCGCAAATCCAGAGGAGCTCCAGCTTGATGCTCTCGGTGGCCTGAGGCCCTAGCTTAATCTTATAGCAGGCATGCCAGTTGTTTTCTTCATCTCTGTAGATGGACTCGATGGTGTGAGAGGAGGAATACAGGGCTGCAAACTGAGACTGAGATAGATTGTAGAGTAAGATGTCCAGAAGTATGGTGGATTCCTTGTTCTCTCTGTTGGTGACGTCTTCCGTCAGGGAAACTCTGTACGGTATGGGGGCATGGTAAAAGACGACCGGAACTCCTTCAAAGCTCTCCCCAGCTTTCAGGCTAGTTTCAACGAGTATGTTTTCGCCCTGTATGCGAGCAAGGGGACTGGTCAAGAAGAGCCTGCTTCCTGGTGGACCCGTTACTTGAACGATATACTTCTTCACTTCCCTCTCCCCGGCTTGAAATCCACCGAACCTACCCCTGAATTCACGAGTCGCACCGTGTACCATTCCTTCTCCCACGTATTCTAGCCAAAACTTGAGCGACTGGCCGGCATACAATGGAGACCTGAATGAGATTCCAATGACCGTTTGGTTCTCCTTTCCTTCCTTTTCCACAGAGAGACCTCCTCTTTCGTCCCAGGCTCTTACTTCCACGACTGGACTGGGAACTGTCCATTGGATACCAGTAAGGGCGCGACCTGTCTCCATGTTAACCACCTCAAAAGCGACCCTAACGGTCACGGTTTTGTCAGGATTGATCCGATACTCTTGCGAAATCGAGTTATAATAGAACCCTCTACCGGCTAGACACGTAGGGTGTGATAACAATAGGACGATTAGACATACTGTGGCAAGTTTAGCTCGCACTAAAGATTAGCATACCAAAGATATTTGTGAAGGTTCTCTTGGTGGAGAGGCGCTCTCCAGGTCAGCCTTCTAGGATGGACGAGCTTTCGGCCCTCTGCAGGACGCTTGGTTACGAAATCGTAGGCATGGTCGAGCAAGTCAGGGAGCCAGATCCTGCTTATCAGATTGGAGAGGGCAAGGCCAAAGAAATTGCAGCAAAGGTAAGAGAGCTTGGTGTTCAAAAGGTTATTTTCGGTAATCCCCTGACACCGTCTCAAGCCTTTAGGCTGTCGGAGTTGTTTAAGGTTGAGGTGGTGGATAGATTTCAGATTATCCTAGACATTTTCGCCATGAGGGCAGGGACGCCCGAGGCCAAGTTACAGGTAGAGTATGCTAGATTGAGATACGAACTTCCTAGGGTTAGGGAGAGGGTGAGGAGGCTTCTTTCAGTTGAGCAACCTGGTAGGATGGGTCGAGGAGAGTACGAGGTTAACATATACTACGACACCATCAAGCGAAGGCTAAACCTCCTGAGGAAAAAACTCATGAAGCTCTCAGAGGGGAGGGAACAGAGAAGGAAGCTGAGGAAGCGGAGAGGATTCAAGCTGGTGGCTCTCGCGGGTTATACTAATGCCGGAAAGTCCACTCTTTTGAACGCTCTAACTGGAGCAGGGGTGGAGGTGGATGACATGATGTTCACAACCCTGACCACAAGAACTAGAAGACTCTTGGGAAGCCCCGACATCCTCTTCACAGACACGGTGGGATTTATCGAGGATCTTCCTCCGTGGATGGTGGAGGCCTTCAAGGCCACCTTGGAGGAAATCTATTCAGCGGATTTGGTGTTGTTGGTGCTCGATGCCTCCGATCCTCTACCCGAACTCTGCAGGAAGGCTAAAACCTGCATGGATATCTTGTCGCACTACGGTGTGAAAATCCTCGTTGCTCTCAACAAAATAGATCTCCTGACTCAAGAGGAGCTGCAGCGGAGGATGGAGTTCCTCAATCATTCTCCTTATTCTTTCGTGCCGATTTCTGCGAAGTATGGGTTAGGTTTGGAAACTTTGATTGAAATCATCAAGCAAAAGCTTCTTCTTTCGTAAATCGGTGAACAATAGCTTGTTTTTCTTGTTACGCTTTAAAAGAGCTCATTTTGCTTTAACTTGAGTTCCCATAACCTCTCTCGTAACCTTTTTATTGAGTTAACTCAATAGATTATTCGATATACAAGGGTGACTGTTTGGGAGCGAAGACCAAAAAGAAGGATTTTCCAACTGGTGGGGAGCCGCTAAAAGAGCTAATAGACATTGTCTCTGGTGACCACGGGCATACGGTTATCTCCACTCTGATGGAAAAGGGAGAACTCACAGACGAGGGGCTTGCCAAGGTGACAGGGCTCAAGGTGAATGTGGTGAGAAGGATTCTCTATGATCTCTATGAAAGGAGACTGGTGAACTATAGAAGGAGCAGAGACGACGGTACAGGATGGTATGTTTACCACTGGTATGTGGAACCAAAGAGGGCAATGGAGGAATTGGAAATTCACCGAAAGCAGATGCTAGAGAAGCTCAAGGAAAGGCTCGAATACGAGAGGAACAACATTTTCTTTAGGTGCCCCAACAACTGCCCTAAGGTACCTTTGAGTGAGGCGATGGAATCGAACTTCACCTGCCCTACCTGCGGCGAGAGGTTGGAACATTACGACAACACACCAGTAATCAAGAGTTTGGAAGAAAAAATAAAGTCCCTAGAAAGGCTGGTGGGTTCTGGCGCTGGAGTTGCTTCGTGAGGAGGCCCTAGAACTCCTGAGAAAGGCTGGCTGTTCGGAAGAGGTAATTGAACATTGTAAAGCCGTTGAGAGAGTGGCAACGAAACTTGCGCAGGAGATTTCTAGGTTTAGAAAAGTGAATATCGAGGAAGTGATAATTGGCAGCCTCCTCCACGATATAGGAAGGGCCAGAACTCACGGGATACGCCACGGTGTGGAGGGGGGAGAAATTTTGAGAAAAATGGGTGCAGGGAAATTTGCACACTTTGCCGAAAACCATATTGGGGCAGGGATACCGGCGGAGGAGGCGGAGAGGCTTGGGTTGCCCCCGAGAGATTTTCTTCCTTCTACGCTCGAGGAGAAAATAGTGGCGTATGCCGATAAACTAGTGGTTGGAAATAAGGTTGTACCCTTTGAAGAAGCCCTAGAGATGTTTAGGAGGGAGCTTGGAGAGGGACACCCTGCTATTGAAAGGTTGAAGGCTTTACACGAGGAAATCGAGGCTCTCAAGAAAGGATTTTAGAGAAGGGAACCATTCGGGGATGGCGCAGAAGGGTGGAAGCAGGCATCTAAAGAGGCTCGCACTACCTAGAGCACTAGGTTTGCCCAGAAAAGGGAAGGCATGGGTGGTGAAAGCCTCGGCAGGTCCGCATCCCCTCGACCGGTCCATTCCGTTAGCCGTTCTCCTCAGGGACTATTTCAAGGTGGCAGCATCTCTCCGCGAAGCGAAGAAGATTTTGGCTAAAAGAGCGGTACTCGTGGACGGTAAACCTAGGAGGGAGCCTGAATTTCCGGTCGGCTTTATGGATGTGGTCTCCATTCCTGCAACTCGACAACACTTTAGGATTCTCATCAACCAGCTCGATAAGTTGATACCCCATCCCATATCGGAGGAGGAGGCCACCTTTAAACTCTGCAGGGTGGAGAGGAAAAGGGTGATTTCGGGAGGCAGGGTTCAGGCAGGTTTGCACGATGGGAGAACCCTTCTCCTTGACAAGCCGGACGAGCTCAAAGTGAGAGATGTGGTCAAGATTTCCATACCTGAGCAGAAGATTTTGCAAGTAGTTCCTTTTGAGGTTGGATCTCTCGCTTTCATAACGGGTGGAAGCAATGTGGGAAAGATAGGTAGGATTTTGGAAATAAAGGAACTAAGGAGTATGCAACAGAACACCGCCATCCTGAAGAGCGATGGGGAAAGTTTTGAAACGATTTTACCATACATTTTCGTGATTGGGAGGGAAGAACCTCTCATCTCCCTACCATGAACCCTATGCGTCAGGTAGTACTGGACAAGGTGGTTCTCAACATTGGTGTAGGAGAAGGTGGGGAGAGACTGGAGAAGGCAGAGAAAGTTCTAAATCAAATTACAGGCATGAAACCAAAGCGTACCCTAGCGAAAAAGACCATCCGAGAATGGAAGATACACAAAAAAGATCCCATAGGGTGCATAGTAACCGTGAGAGGTCAGAAGGGAATGGAACTACTGGGCAGATTGCTGAAGGCGGTTGACAACCGCCTCAGGGAATCGTCTTTCGATCCTTACGGCAACTTTTCCTTTGGGATCAAGGAGCACATTGATATTCCAGGAATCAAGTACGATCCCGAAATAGGAATCTTTGGCATGGATGTTTGTGTCTCGCTGGCTAGGAGGGGATACAGGATTGCCCGAAGAAGGAGGGCTAGGAGGAAAATACCCATGAGTCACAGGGTTACCAAAGAGGAGGCAATCGAGTGGGTAAAAACTAACTTTGGGGTACAGATAGTTTAATGGTTAGGAGAGTCTTCGGAAAGGGGGCACACAGGTGCAGGAGGTGTGGCAGGGTGGGTCCGGTTCTCACTAGGTTTAATCTTTATTTGTGCAGGAAGTGTTTCAGGGAAATGGCTCCCAAGATGGGTTTCAAGAAGTACAATTGAGAACGATGCAGAACGATCCTCTTGCCGATGCGCTGTCTATGATAAAGAACTACGAGAGGGCTAGGAAGAAGGAAGTTGAGGTTAGACCAGCTTCAAAACTTTTGGGTCAAATTTTGGAGCTGATGCACGGCGCTGGTTACATCGGGGATTTTGAGAGGGTGGAGGACGGAAGGGGAGGAAAGTTCAAAATCAAGCTCTTAGGAAAGATAAACGATTGCGGGGTCATAAAACCTAGACATGCGGTGAAGCTCATGGAGTTTGAAAAGTGGGAAAAAAGGTATCTGCCAGCGGCTGGATTTGGGATGTTGATTGTGTGCACCTCCAAGGGACTCATGGACAATCGTAGGGCGAAGGAGCTGGGCTTGGGCGGCAGACTGATTGCCTACGTGTGGTAGATGGAGATGAGAATTACCGTTCCCGAGGGAATCGACTTCTCGGTGGAGGGTAAGACGATATACATAAAGGGGCCGAAGGGAAACCATCCTCCTCTCTCCTTCAATCTTCCTTGGCTGGAAATCAAGGCCGAGGGTAGAGACATTGTGGTGACGAGCCGGCTGGAGAGAAGGAAGCAAAAGGCAATGTTTGGAACTATACGCGCCCTTCTCAAAAATGCTTTCAAAGGAGTTAAGGAAGGTTGGTCGCAGAGACTGAAGATTGTCTATGCCCACTTTCCCATAAGCGTGAAAGTTGAACCCGAGAGAAGGAGAGTTTTGATTCAAAACTTTTTGGGAGAGAAGGCTCCACGAGTGGCCGAAATTGTTGGGGAAAGTACGCAAGTCAGGGTGGAGGGGGACGAAGTGATAGTGGAGGGAATTGACAAGTATGAAGTGGGACAGACGGCCTGGAATATCGAGAGAGCTACACGGATTAAGAGAAGGGATCCGAGAGTCTTTCAAGATGGGATTTATCGATTATGAATATGAGACCCGAGAAAAGACGCGTCCCTGAGTTTAAAAGGCAGGAATGGTGGAGGCATAGAGCCCTAGGGCGCAGCGGGTGGAGAAAACCGAGGGGACACGACAGCAAGATGAGGTTGCAGAAGAAGGGCAAGCCACCTATCGTGAAAGTGGGTTACAGACAACCGAAGGCAATACGGGGGCTTCATCCTAGCGGCTTTAAAGAAGTATTGGTTAGGAATCTCAAGGATTTAGAGAAGGTGGATCCCTCTAGGGAGGCCGTTCGCTTGTCGGCCACACTGGGAAAGAGAAAGAGGGAGCAGATACTGGCAGTGGTTAAGGAAAGAGGGATAAAGGTGCTCAATCCATGACGCTCCGCGTACAACGTAGGTTAGCGGCGGAGGTTCTAGGGGTTGGTGAAAACAGGATTTGGATGGATCCCGCCAGAAAGGATGAAATTTCAACCGCTATAACTAGGGAAGACATAAGAAAGCTCATAAAGAAAGGCATCATTCGAGCCAGACAGAAAAAGGGGACCTCAAGAGGGAGGGTCAGGGAAAGAAGGGGTAAAAGGAGGGGCCCGGGGAGCAGGGAAGGCTCAAAGGGTGCGATTGAGCCCAGAAAGGCAAGGTGGATGAGAAAGGTTCGAGCCTTGCGAAAAACGCTGGCCGAATTGCGGGACAACGGAACCATAACCAAAAGTCAGTACAGGAAACTCTATAAGATGGTCAAGGGTGGTTTCTTCAGGGACTGTGGACACCTTCTTCTTTACCTGAAGGAGCAGGGGTTGGTTAAGTGAAAGCAGGACCGCGTTACAAGGTTCCCCTCAGGAGGAGAAGGGAGGGAAAAACGGACTATAGAAAGAGGCTTAAACTTCTCTTGTCCGGGAAACCTAGGCTAGTGGTGAGACTCACGAACAGAAGGGTGATATGTCAAGTGATGGGGTTTGATCCTAAAGGGGACGTAACGTTCGCCTCGGCAGACTCTTTGGAACTTCAGCGAATGGGGTGGAAGGGTGGAGCCAATACCTCGGCCGCATATCTAGTGGGGTATCTTTGTGCGAAAAAGGCTCTAAAGGCAGGAATCAGAGAGGCGGTGCTCGACATAGGATTGCACACCCCCACCAAGGGCTCTAGGGTTTTTGCCGCTCTCAGGGGTGCTGTGGACGCTGGTCTAAGCATTCCGCACAGCCCGGAGGTTTTGCCTTCTGAGGAAAGAATTCAAGGAAAGCATGTGGAAGAATACGCTCAGACTCTCCCGCTCGAACAGATGAAGAAGAAGTTTTCCGAGATCCTGCGACGCGGGCTAGATCCGAGAGAGTATTCAAAGCACTTTGAGGAATTTAAGACCAAGCTACAAGCGTGGGGATGAAGGCACCCAGTCTCACCCCAACGCGCTTCATATGGATGGATGGACAACTTGTGGCTTGGGATAAAGCCAAGGTTCACGTCTTGACTCACACCCTGCACTATGGTTTTGGCGTTTTTGAGGGGATAAGGTGTTATAAGACCGAAAAGGGTCCTGCCGTTTTCAGATTGACCGATCACATGAAGAGACTTCACAATTCAGCGGCACTCGTAGGCATGAATCTTCCCTATTCGGTGGAGGAGCTCGTTAAGGCCACAAAGGATTTGATAAGGGCCAATGAGCTGGAGGAGTGTTACATAAGACCCATTGCCTTCTATGGCTATGGAGTGATGGGACTCAATCCCACCGGAGCGCCCATTCATGTAGCCATTGCTGCTTGGCCTTGGGGAACTTACTTGGGTGAGAAGGGTCTGAAGGAGGGGGTTAGAGTGAAGTTCTCAAAATGGAGGAGAATAGATGCCAGCACCCTTCCGCCCCAAGCAAAACTTGTGGCAAACTACGCCAATTCGATTCTCGCCAAGCTTGATGCTCTCAAGGATGGTTATGACGAGGCCATTCTGCTAAATACGGAGGGGAAGGTGGCAGAAGGGCCAGGTGAGAACCTCTTTATGGTAAAGGGAGGCAGGTTATTTACTCCACCCATTTCGGCAGGCGTGCTGCCAGGAATCACGCGTGACTGCGTAATCAAAATTTCGGCCGACGAGGGAATACCATTTGAGGAGAGGAACTTGACACCCGAGGACTTGCTCCAGGCCGATGAGGTTTTCTTCACGGGAACGGCTGCGGAAGTCACTCCTGTTAGGGAGATCGAAGGAAAAAGGGTAGGCACGGGAGAGTGGAAAATTACACGGAGAATTCAGAAAATTTACTTTGATACCGTGAGAGGAAAAGTGGAGAAATATTCTTTCTGGCTTGAATTCGTATGAGTTTTGAGTGGATTTTCCCCCTAGTTCTCCCCTTCCTTTTTGGACTCCTAATTGGATTGTTCGTAAAGCAGGCAATAAAACTCGTGACTCTCGTGATAGCCCTCATCGCCTTATTCACCCTAGCGGGGATTGCGACGGTGACCATCAAAGACCTTTGGGAGAAGGCCTCCAGAGCTCTGCCTACCCTTGCTTCTTGGGCGGAGGGCATAATCGGCACTGCTCCTTATGGGATTGCTGCATTTGCTATGGGACTGCTCATAGGTGTCTGGAAGGGTTAAGTCGGGAGCGATTTCAATTTTCGAGCGGAGAAAACGTGAAGATTGTCCCCGTTCTTGGTGAGCCAGCCCTTCTCGATCCTCGGGAAAAAAGATTGGTGGTTGCGGACTTGCATCTAGGTCTGGAGGGCGAGCTGTTGGAAAAAGGGATTTGCTTACCCAGTCAAATTCCCGAAACTAAGGAAAGGCTCTTCAGGTTGGTGGCCGGACATCAAGTCAAAAAAATTCTCTTTCTGGGTGACGTGAAGCATAATGTTCCGCGCGCGACTTGGCGGGAATGGAGCGAACTCCCTCTCTTTTTCGAGGAGCTCGCCAAAAAAGTCGAAGTGGAGGTAGTCCCAGGAAATCATGACGGGGATTTGGAGGGGATGATTCCCAAAGGGGTAAAGATACTTCCGGTAACAGGCGTGAGATATGGGGAGGTGGGATTCGTGCACGGTCATGCATGGCCCTCTCGAGAGGTTCTAGAAACGAAGCAGCTCGTAATGGGACACAACCATCCGGCTATTGAGTTGAGAGATGAGGTGGGAGGAAAAGTGGTAGAACCAGTCTGGCTGAAGGTTAAGCTAGATTCGGAGAAGTTACCAGAGGAAGTGAAGGTGGAGAAGCCTCCAGAACTGATTGTCATGCCCTCCTTCAGCAAACTCGTGAAGGGCGCACCTGTGAACAAGCAACTGACAGATGAACTCATCGGTCCCCTTTTCAGGTGTGGAGCAGCCAACTTGGAGGAGGCAGAGGTTTATCTACTTGACGGTACCTACTTGGGAAAGGTGGGCGAACTTTGAGAGACGTTCTCATCGTGGGGGCAGGTCCAGCTGGTCTTTTTGCGGCAAAAACCTTGGTTGAAGCGGGACTCTCTGTGACAGTAGTGGATGCGGGCGAACCCATCGAAAACAGATTCTGCCCCGCCTCTGAGAGGGGGAGGTGCCAGAGATGCACACCCTGTCGAGTGATGTGTGGAATAGGAGGGGCGGGGGGAATGTCTAGCGGTACTCTGAATCTGAGTCCTCACGTTGGGGGAGACCTCGTCAAACTTGCCGGTGGAAGGAAGAAGGCTTGGGAGCTCGTGGGGGAGGTGGATAGGACCTTTTTGAGACATGGGGCACCCTCGGAACTCAGGGGCGAAAACATCGAAGAGGTCAGGAAGCTCGAGGAGAAGGCGAAGCGGGCGGGTATCAAATTCGTGCCCATCCTTCAGAGGCACATAGGGAGCGAAGTTCTACAACAAGTGGTGGGTTCCTTGGTCAGGGAGCTCACCGAGAAGGGAGTAGTTTTCCTTCCACGCCTAAGAGTGGAGAAGATTGGGAGGGGCTGGGTGATTGCGACGAAGAAAAAGTTGAGAGCAAGATACTTATTGATAGCCCCTGGAAGATTTGGGGCCGAGTGGCTACTCTCGCAAGCACAGGCACTGGGGATGAAGTACAGGTATGGTCCCATCGATATCGGTGTGAGGGTGGAGACAAAGGACGAGGTGATGGAACCGGCAATAAAGGTCTCTTGGGATCCCAAATTTCACATAACCACAGACACTTTCAGGGACTTTGTCCGAACCTTTTGCTGCAACTATCGGGGATTCGTGCTGGAGGAGAGGTATGGGGATTTTGTCGGGGTGAACGGACAGACCCTCAGGGGCAAAAAGTCGGACAACGCTAACTTTGCTCTTCTAGTGAGGGTGGAGCTCGCTCAACCCGTGACGAATACTTTGGCATATGGTAGTTCCATAGCCAGACTCGCCACAGCTATAGGAGGAGGTTTTCCCCTTCTCCAGCGGTTAGGGGACCTCAAGAGGGGAAGAAGGTCAACTTGGGAGAAAATAAAGCACGGGAGGATTAAGCCAACTCTCCTCAGCGTTACCCCTGGAGACATATCTATGGCTTTGCCGGGTAGGATAGTTACCGATCTCTTGGAGGCACTGGAGAAGCTAGATCAAGTATTGCCTGGGGTGGCATCCGATGACACTCTCTTGTACGCTCCAGAACTGAAATTATATGCTCTCAGGATTCTTGTGGATGAGAACATGGAGACGAGCGTGCCTAAAATCTTCGTGGCTGGCGATGGGGCGGGGCTTTCTAGAGGAATCGTGGGAGCGGCCTCTACCGGTATATTGGCAGCCAGGGGTATTCTGAAAAAGGAAGGATTGAATTGAGAGGAATACACCTTCTTGCCCTCTTGGTGGTGGGAGTTCTTCTGTGGCAGCTTGCACCCTCCAATCCTATCACCGTGCGGGGACTGGTAATGGGACTGGGTTACCTCTTTATGGGTATTTCGCTCTACGGCTTTGCCTCCAAATTGGAGGCCTTACGGAAGGCTTCCACCTCTAAATCAGAGCTGGAAGGAGAGACCCGAGTTTATGCACCCGTCACATGTTCGGAGTGTGGAGCACCAAACCACCCAGGTGCAGAATCTTGTGAGAGATGCGGAGTACCTTTTAGACAAACTAAAAGAGTTCGAAGGAGAAAATCCTAATGCCAAAACCAACAGGTCCAACGAATCCTGTGCTGAGGGAGCTGATTCTTCTCCTTAGAAAGAGGAAGGAAGGTGTCTGGCGAAGGGCAGCGGAGCTTCTCTTAAGGCCCACCCGGAGAAGAGTGGAGGTGAACTTGGGTAAAATAAGCAGATATGCAGACAAGGGAACACTGCTGGTTCCGGGAGTGGTTCTGGCTGCTGGCTCCTTGGAGAAACCGGTGACCGTGGCCGCTTTTCGTTTTTCGGAGCAAGCCAGAAAAAAGATACTTGAGGCGGGCGGGAGGCCTATTGGGATAAAGGAGCTTTTGGAGGAGAACCCTGAGGGAAAGGGGGTAACTATAATAATATGACGCTGGTGGTAGACGGGAGTGGTCAAATCATGGGCAGGCTTGCGAGCTTGGTGGCGAAACGTCTATTACAGGGTGAGAGGGTAATCGTGGTAAATGCCGAGAAAATCGTCATCTCTGGGAAGAGGGCAACGATTTTCAAAGAGTACGACGAGTGGATGGAAGTGAGGGGAAGGGCTAATCCCAGGAAAGGTCCAAAGCACTTCAGGAGACCAGACGACATCTTTAGGCAGGTGGTGAGGGGGATGCTTCCCTTCAAGAAGGCTAAGGGGAGGGAGGCGTTTAGGAGACTGAGGGTACACGTTGGTGTTCCAGAGAACCTGGCAAAGGTTGAGAAGGTCAGTTTTCCGGAGGCCAGTGTTAGTAGACTGAGGGGAAAGTTCATCACCCTAGAAGAGCTGAGTCGCCACTTTGGGGTGAAAATTTGAAAGTCATCCAGGCAGTGGGGAAAAGAAAGGCGGCCGTGGCTAGGGCGACGTTGAAGGAGGGCAAGGGAAGGATATACATCAACGGCATCCCTCTACAAGTTTGGGAACCCGAACTGGCTCGGAAGAGGATTGCTGAACCTTTGATGTTGGCTCCGGATTTCGCCAAGAAGGTGGACATATGGGTGAAGGTCAGGGGAGGGGGATGGGCGGGTCAGGCTGACGCGGTTAGAACGGCGATAGCTAGGGCAATGATACAGTATGAGCCCTCTTTGAGGGAGGAGTTTAAGAAGTTTGACTGGACCCTGATCAAGAGCGACGTGAGAAGAAAGGAGAAGAAGAAGCCGGGCGGGCCAGGGGCTAGGGCTAAATTCCAGAAGAGCTATAGATGAGAACATGAGGCCAGTACGTTGCATAACCTGTGGAAAGCTGCTGGGGGATAAGTTTGAGGAATTCGACCGCAGAATCAAGGAGGGGGAGGATCCGAAGAAGGTTTTGGATGACATGGGGATAAAAAGGTACTGCTGCAGAACCGCCATGCTCACAAGTGTTGATTTGACGGGGGAGCTTGCCAAGTACAAGTGAGTTGGAGAGGGTACACGTTTATATTGAAGGGCTGGTTCAAGGCGTTTTCTTCCGCTACCACATCCAAAAATTAGCTAGGAGTCTCGGAGTGAAGGGCTGGGTGAGAAACCTACCTGACGGTAGGGTGGAGGCCGTGATGGAGGGGAAAAAGGAAGCCCTGGACAGGATGTTGGAATTCTGCAGGGTTGGTCCTCCCGGGGCAGAGGTGGAAAAAGTTGAGGTGAAGTGGGAAAAGGCGAAGGGAGAGTTTAGCGATTTTGAGATTAGGTACTGATTGGTTGGGACTCAAACATTGGAATTAACAATTTGAGCATGTCGTGTTCGGTGATGATTCCGACCAGTCTATCCTCCTCCACCACAGGTATCCCCCCGCAACCTCTCTCCACCATCAGGGAAGCCGCTTCTCCCACGTCTTTTTCAGGGGTTACGGTTAGAGGATTTCTGGTCATTATCTCCGAAACCGGTCTGCTGAGAGCTTCCTCAATCCTGCCGGAGGGCATTTCCTCGAAGATTCTGCTCGTTCCAAAATAGCGGAGGAGGTCGACGCTAGTAACGATTCCTTCAAGTCTTTTTGCGATGGTTACGGGAAGCCTTCTGACCCCCCTCGAAATCATCTCTGAACATGCCTTCCTGATGGAGTCGGAGGGTTCGAGCGTGAAAGGATGGCGGGTCATGTAGTAGCTGACGGGATTCCCGGTGACGGAAGGGATGTACCTGACGAAATCTCTCTCAGAGACGATTCCCACCACCCTTTCTTTCTCATCCACGATTGGAACCCCACCCACCCCGGTTCTAAGGAGGAGTCTGACAACGTCTTCGATTGACATCTGATTGGTGGCGTAGATGGGTTCGTCGGACATGATTAAAGAGACGGGCTGGTTTACGGCGGCTGCTAGGTTTCCCTTGAATTTCTGCTCGATTATCTTGTACTTCTCTCCTCCGCCAAGAAAGTTTATCAAATCCCGGGTGATGAGCATTCCCACGAGCCTCTCCGTTCCAGGTTGTACGACGGGAAGTCTCCTCACCCTTTGTTTAACCATGAGCTCGGCCGCATCCTTTATCCTGAAGGTAGGGGGAATGGTTATCACCTCCTTTCTGGCTATGGTCATGATGGTTCCCTCTTTCTTGGCAAGCCTGGACTTGAACTCTCTTGACCCTCTCTCCCCAGCTTTGTAGCGCAGATCCGGTGGTCTAACTATTTTCATTCACCCACCTCTTGAGTATGGAGAGCTTGGTCAGCATACCAACGAGATTTCCACCGTCCACCACCGGAAGGTGACTAATTCCACGCTTCAGCATGAGCGAGACGGCTTCGGCGATTTCTGACGAGGGTGAAACGGAGAGGGCGGGAGACCTCATGCAGCTCTTGACTTTCGCCACGGTTCCCTCCAGTCTCCCCGACCGAATCAAGTCGTACCTTGTGATTATTCCTATTACCTCCGTCTTCCCCCCTCTCCTCCGGACCACGGGCATTCCGGAGCACTCCCTCTCTTCCATTCGCTCCCAGACTCGGCTCAGCTCCTCTTCAGGCTCGGTCACTTCCGGCTCCTCCATGAACTCTACTACCTTCCCCTTTAGGGTGATGGAACCCAAGAAGGAGGTGGCACTCGCCATTCCCAGCAATCTGCGGTCGCTCCAGCTTTGAATGACAGGTAGCTCCGGTATCCCCGATTTCACCATCCTTTCTATGGCGTTTCTCACGGGCTCATGGGGGAGCAGGAGGTCTCTGGGTGGCATCATGAGACCAAGAACGAGAACTCCGGATTTGCTCGACCCAATCTTCAGAACTTCACGGTCCGTTATGAGACCTTCCACTCTTCCGCCCTCCACCACGGGAAGAACACGAGCTCCGGTGGAGCGCATGAGGGATCTAGCATGAGTGACGAGATCTCTTGGACTCACTTCTGCTTGACAAGGGACTAAGATATCCCTAACTAGCCTAGGGACCGGTCGCGACACCCAAGATCATTCCATCGAGTCTTTGCAGCTCTCGCAGACCCACCTACCGTTTACCTCGTACAGGTGAGTGGTGAACTCCCCACAGACCTCGCACACACTTGTTCCGACCTCTTCAGTCGGTGGAACGGGGAAATCGGAGTACTCTGCCATGTCGGGGAGCACCGAAGCGAGGTCGCTTGCGGTGACAATTCCCACTAGCTTTCCCTCATTCACCACAGGCAACCTTCTTATGTCGTGTTTTTTCATCAACCTTGCTGCTTCAGTAACGGTAGTATCTGGCCTCACTGTTATCGGGGGGGAGGACATCACCTCTCCCACTAAAACCTTGCTGGGCTTCAGGTCTAACCCCACCACCTTAGTTAAGATGTCTCTTTCTGTGATGATTCCTATGGGAGCACCATTCTGAATCACCACTAGGCATCCCACTCGGTTGGAGCTCATGAGCTTGGCCGCTTGAGCAATGGTATCCTTTGGAGAAATAGTCACCACCTCTTTGGTCATTACCTCCTTCACGGGTATGGTTTTTCTCATCCAAAGTCGTCAAACTCTTTCTAAATAAGGATTCGCCCCTCGGTGAAAGACTAAATCTAACGAAAACAAAAATTGATTTGGAAGCCGAAAAATGGAAGGAGTTTGCAGCAGAGCGGTCGATTGAATTCGTGCAGGAGGGGATGAGAGTAGGACTGGGTTCGGGCACCACCGTTCAGAAAATCATAGTCGCACTCTCTAGGAAAAGGGTAAGGGCCAAATTCGTCCCAGGTTCCCGCGTCACGGAGGAGCTTGCAAAAAGGCTTGGGCTTGAGGTAGTCTCGCTAGAGGAGTGCCCCGATTTAGATTTGGTTTTGGATGGTGCAGATCAAGTCGATCCTGATTTTAACGCCCTGAAGGGGAAGGGGGGCGCCCTGACAAGGGAGAAGATTCTGTGTCATGCGGCTGAGAAGGTTATCTTTGTGGTGGACAGGACAAAGCTGGTCAGGGTCTTGGAGGGTGCGGTCCCCGTGGAGGTTCTCCCCTTCGGTTTTCCTCTCGTGAAGAGGAAGCTTGAAGAGCTGGGGGGAAAACCGAGGCTCAGAGAGGTGAGCGGATCTCCGTTCATAACCGATAATGGTAATTATATCTTGGACACGGATTTTGGGCATATTGGCGAGCCAGCGAGGATGGAAAGAGATATCAAGCGGATTCCGGGAGTTGTGGAGAACGGTCTCTTTCCGAGAGCGCCGGACGAACTCGTGGTTGGTTATGAAGGGGGAGCGGTTGAGGTCAGGAGCAGAAAGCGGTTCGTCTCGCTGCTAAGGAGTTTTAGCCTGAAAGGGAAAGGGAAAAGATTGCCGGGGTAGCTAAGCCTGGTTATAGCGCGGGACTCATAATCCCGAGGACGCGGGTTCAAATCCCGCCCCCGGCATGCCGAGGCGTTTAATGGAAGTAAAAACCCTCGGGAGCTTGGAACTCTCCGCTTAAGGCGGCCTCACGGGTCAGCCCACTGAAGATCGTCACTGGTTTTCGAGCAAACTCGCCCTCTCCGCTAGCTCTCACTGCCCAAGATTTTGCTTAGCTGTCAGTTTGTAAAGCTACTAACGGGAACCTGTTTTACCGCTATCGGAAACCTCACTTGACAACACTATTGAGTGGGAACGCACAAGATATTGCTGTTTTTAGATTGGAAGTTGACTTTTCTTTCTGCTCTTTTTT